>Ga0183095_10225_pt1 | contig 147110 bp, 142 predicted proteins | sample BioMet4_FD_130346 | JGI IMG/M metagenome (GOLD analysis project Ga0183095, IMG submission 130346) | Microbial communities from bioreactor (seeded with sewage sludge) at LBNL, California, USA - Biofuel metagenome 4 (v2) (version 3) | ecosystem: Engineered > Bioreactor > Anaerobic > Unclassified ...
GCAGATTTACAGTCTGCCGCGTTTAGCCTCTTCGCTACGTCTCCACAAAAATGGTGCCGACTATAGGAATCGAACCTACAACCTACTGATTACAAATCAGTTGCTCTGCCAATTGAGCTAAGTCGGCATATCGAATGGTGGAGGTTAACGGGCTCGAACCGCTGACCCTCTGCTTGTAAGGCAGATGCTCTCCCAACTGAGCTAAACCTCCAAATATGTAACTGCCACCCTGTTTCAGAGTGCTAAATTAATATACCACGGCACCCGTATGCAGTCAATAAATTATTTCAGAACTTTTCCAAAAAAAACAACCGCCAAATTCGGTCAATACTGCACATTGTGATACAATAGACAGCGTACCTGGAGGGAGTTTCATGCAGATTTATAATACAGGCGGTTTCAATAACAATAAGCGATTTTTCATGGCAATTCTGATTGGCATTGCCTCGGCAGTTATCCTCGGACTTGTGTATGGTGTTATCCTCAGCTTTGTTCATATCGAACTGGAGATCATGTTCATTGGGATTGGCTGGTGTATCGGGACTCTGATCCAGAAATATTCCCATGGCGTCGGGCAGCGCTTCTGTGTTGTCGGAGCCATCTGTACGTTCTTAGCCATTGTCATTGGCGATTTATGTGCAATGTATGGACTGGGCGGCATTCTCGCCGTACTGGGCCATCCGAGCTACTGGGGTGCAGCCTTTACCCTGTGGATGCAGATGAACCTGTCTACCAGCATTAATAACCTGCTGGGTGTCTTATTCCGGATTGCCGGAATCTATTTTGGTTATCATTATTCGTCATTGTTTTAAAAAGGAGCGAAGCTATGTATAGAAATACCTGGATGGAAGTAAATTTAGATGCCATCGCAGAAAATGTCAGAGTCACAAAAGAAATCTGCGGCAAGAAGTATATTGCCGTTTTAAAAGCAGATGCGTATGGATGCGGAGATCAGCAGGTTGCCAATGCGGTCCTGGATGCAGGCGCAGATATGCTTGCCGTATCTTCCTTAGATGAAGCCCTTATGCTGCGCAATGAAGGTTATGACGGCAAGATCCTGATCTTAGGTGCTGTCGATGCAGAAGATGCACCGACCTTAATTGCGAACAAGATCAGTACAGCAGGCTATTCCAAAGCCTGGGTCGATGCGGTTACGGCCAAGGACTGTAAAGGACTGCAGGTCCACCTTGCTGTTGATACCGGTATGAACCGGATTGGTTTCAAGGATAATGAGACATTAAAAGAAGCTTTCACTGCCTTAAAGAACGCCGGCTGTGTCATGGAAGGAATCTTCACCCACTTCTGCTGCTCGGATACTCTGGATCATCAGATGACCAATCAGCAGTATGCCAAGTTTGCCTCTGCTGTAAAATCACTGGACTATCCTTTTGAATGGATCCACTGTGATAACAGTGATGCAACGATTTTCTTCAAGGATGATCTGTCCAATGCCTGCCGTGTCGGGATTACTCTGTATGGCATCTCTCCTTATAAAAAGGATCTGAAGAAGGCAATCTCCTTACATACAACCGTCAGTATGACAAAACATGTTGCCAAGGGTGAAACCGTTGGTTATGGTGCGACTTATACCGCGGACAGCGATCAGATCATCGCTACCCTGCCAATCGGTTATGCGGATGGCTTCATTCGTGCAAACCAGGGCAGAAAAGTATATGTCGATGGCCAGATGGCAGAAATCGTCGGCCGGATCTGTATGGATCAATGCATGGTCCGTCTGGAAAAAGATGTGCAGCCAGGCACGGAAGTGGAAATCTTTGGTGATCATATTGATCTGGAACAGATGGCAGAAGAACTCAATACCATTTCTTATGAAATCATCTGTCTCATCTCCGGCAGAGTGACCAGAAAGTATATCTGGCACAACGAAGAATATGGCGAAGACAATCCGCGTCTGATCCGTTCTGGACTGAACAACCAATAAATAAAGTGAGCGTATTGAAGCTCACTTTTCTTTTGGTTCAAGATCAACGATGACAATCTCCGGATTGTTATAGAGACGTGGAATCATCGGATTGCCGGATGCCAGGCCGCGGGAGATGATCAATTTCCGGCCATGGAGGTCATGGACGCCTTCGGTATACTTAGGCAGAAATCCTACCCGTGGTGAATACAAGCCTTGGTGCGTAAACGGAATCCGCCATTGCCCGCCATGTGCATGACCGCTGATGATCAAGTCACAGTCGACTTTCTGATAGAATGACGTGAACTCTGGCCGATGGGAGATCAAGATTCTGAGACCATCATAGTGATACTTGCGGGAAATCTCTGCCGAAGTGAATTTTGGTTTTCTGCCATGATCACTCATGCCATAGATTTCGATGATATCTTCCCCATCACGAAGAACAGTTCCTTCATCTTCCAAGACATGGACCCCTTCTGCCAGCAAACGGGCACGCAGTCGAGCAATCTCATTCTTTAAATAAATATCATGATTTCCCGAAGTGAAATAAACAGGATACTCTTTGAGTGCATGGATCAATTCAAAACTGATTTCAAAGTCCCGGTCAACATCGAATAAGTCTCCCGGAATAATAATGAGATCCGGTCTTTCTTTTTGAATCACATCGATGATCTTGGACTGTCCTTTGCCAAACCGCCGGCAGTGCAGATCGGAAAGGATGGCAATCTTTTTTGGCTTCTGCAGTCGGTCCGTAAAGATCGTATCATGGGTAACATCCAGGGAATACGGGAGCCCGCACACAACCAGTGCTGTTCCTGCTCCCATGCCAAGCCATACCAGTTTATTCATGCATGTCCTCCCTTTCCTTCATCCGGTTTGTAAAGTCCTCTTTCTTCTTGGCATAGCCAATCATCAAGAAGCCGTCAAACAGTGCACATACCACCGCACTAATCATCACCCATAACGATACATTCGCATCATACTTCACCACAAAGAACAGAATGAGTACGATGCCGCTCACGACAAAAGTCAGTTTCTTCAAACTGTTCAAATGATCATACTCTTCCTTGATGGAAGGCTTCATTCTTCTCTCCCGAAATCCTTGAGGATGTCTTCTTCCGCAACATGATGAAAGACAAGCTTCCCGGCCAGAATGGTATAGGTCACTTTTTCTTCTTCCCCAAGCGTCCGTTTCACAATGACACCATACAGATGCTGTGAGCCATTGCGGAATTCGACGGTATCGTCTAATAAGTAATCCTTCATATCTCTATTATACAGGTAAAAGAGAACTTCTCTGAAGTTCTCTACTGAATCTTTGCAAGCCATTTCCCTCTTGCCAGCCGGATGATAAATAGAACACCGCGGAAACACAGTTCAATCGTCATCGCAATCCATACCCCATACAGGCCATATGATTTTGCTAAGAAGAAGGCAATCGTGATACGAACACCCCAGATACTGACAAGGTTCAAGATGCCTGGAACCAAAGTATCCCCTGCTCCGCGCAGAGCACCAGTGATTACAATTGATGCCGCAAATAATGGTTCGGAGAACAGCTCCAGCCGCAGCACCTGTGTGCCAAGCTGCTGCACAGAGACATCCGGTGTCAAAAAGCCAAACACAAACGGACAGAGGAAGAACATCAATAGACCTAACGTCGACTGTACGATGACGCCCACCCCGCACGTCAGCCAGGCAAATGATTTTGCCAGATCTTTGCGGGCTGCACCGACCGCTTGACCAATCATTGTCGTAGCGGCTGAGGCAATGCCAAAGCCCGGCATATAACAGACGCTTTCCGCGGTCACCGCAAAGCTGTTTGCCGCAATGGCGACAGTACCAAGCGGTGCAACAATTCGAGTGGATACGACCATAGCACCGGTCGTTGCCGTCTGTTCCAGCGCCATCGGCAGACCAATCTTCATCGCCGTCTGGACCACCTTCTTCTGCGGCCGCCAGGAATACTTCGTTCCCTGGAAGGATAATGCCTTTTCTTTGAACCCGGCTTGATAGAACATCACAAACATGACTGTCATGACCGCAAAGCAAGTGCCCAGCTGGGCACCTTTAACACCCATACCAGCACCCGGCATCCAGAACGAACTGCCAAAGAAGCTGACCATCCGTGATGGAAAGATCAGGAAATAGTTATAGACGACATCCAGCATGCACATGGATCCTGCCAGGATACTTGGCGTCTTCATATTGCCGGAACACTGCAGCATGTTCATGCACAGGATATTGATCTGACGGATAGGAATAAATAACGCAAAGTAGAAAAAGTAATCGGTCGCATTCGCCCAGATTGACGCATCCGCGCCAAGCCACGCCGGTAAATGAAAAGCCAGCAGCATACCAAGCAGTGCGACTGGAAGTGATACGCATAAAGAAGCCGATAGTGACTGTTTGAAAATCGCTTTGGATTGATCCGTATTGCCAGCACCGACCGCATGTGCGACCTGTACCGCAAAGCCGGCCGCTGTCGCATTGAGCACACCGCCAAACAGCCAAGTCGTAGATGCGACAAGACCAACCGAAGCGGATGCCGCAGCGCCCAAGGAGCCAACCATTGCCGCATCAATATATTCCATCAGGATTTCCGAAATCTGTGCCAAGATACCTGGCAGGCTTAAATGATAAACTGTCTTCAGTTTATCTTGTAACGTCAACTTCTGATTTGTACGCATCATTTCGGAAAACGTGTGGGCTGTTGTCATGGGTCTATTATAACGGATGACATTCATTTTGCATAAAAAATGCAGACATCGTCTGCATTAGTTCTTTTCGATTTTATGGAAGACCAGTGGTGCGAGATAGACGGCGCCAAAGGCAGCGAAGATGGTCTCCAGATACTTAGCTAATCTAAGATCCAGGAACTTCTTTGTGACAAAGCCAATCACGAAGTAGATAGCACCAGTGATCAATAGACCAATCACACAGCGCAGCAGCTGTTTCTTAGCAGTCATATTCTCCGTCGAAAAGTTGACATACTTCTTTTCAAAATACCAGCCCAATAATGCACCGCTGAACATGCCATAGGACTTCATCGCATCTGCCTGCATCGCAGCTGGATCAACGACCAGAGCACCGCTGGCATCATATGTCATTGGATACGATTTACATAAGGTATAGACAATCAATCCTGCAATGATCAACAGACCAATAATCAGGATGGCAGTATCGTTTCTCTGTTTCTTTGGATACCAGTCAAATAATTTCTGTACCAGGAATAAGACCAGAAGACCTTCTCCCAGTGCCAGTAAGACATCCTGCGGCGTGTGGACACCAAGATAATTCCGTGAGAAACCAATCAGTACGACCAGAAGGATCATGGCCCATTTTAACTTTCGCCTGCCGCGATCCTTCCAGGCAATGCCGCCAAAGACCGTTGTTGCGGTCAACGTATGACCACTTGGGCAGGAATATCCACCTGCTGTTGATAATGCCATGGAGCTTGGCACAATCCGGGCATCCCGCTTCCAGGGACGATACGCACAGATTGTATCCTTCAAGGTGGAATTCAAGGAATCGCCAATCATAAAGGAAGCTAATAAATACTTTCCCTTCTGTTTATCTCTGCACCAATAGATATAGGCAATCACGCCCACTGCCGCAATGCCTAGAAACGAGATAATATTAAAAAATAGATCCGCATACGTTCCTAACGCCTGCCGGATGGACTGCAGCCATAACAAATAATCAATATCCATAGTTGTACCTCTTCTTACTTATTATAACGTAATGTATGCTTTTCGGTATTCCCTTTTCCTGAATCTGCCCTACACAAACAGTTTTTCAATCCTTCAGTTGCTGTTCGCACATTGTTCACAAACAACCGGTATATTGCTTGTGTATCAAAAATACAGGAAAAGGAGCTGCTATATGAAACAGTCATTTATCAAGAAACGTCTATCCGTTGTAGCAATTACAATGGTCCTCGCATTCGCCGGTTGCACATCAACCGCCGCAACAACACAAGCTGCCTCTACGGCAGCGACAACAACCTCAACCGCAACAACCAAGACAACTGGTACAACCGTTACATCCAGTGCCAATGCAGTCATTGACACGACCGATCTCTTCAGTACAAGAGATATGGAACAGACGGCAGATACATCCAATGCCACAAAAATCACTGTCACAAGCGGTCAAGATGTCGAGATCACCAGTGAAGGCATTTACGTGATCTCCGGCACTGCAACGGATGTCACAATCAAGGTCGAAGCACCAGAGGATGCCAAGGTACAGATTGTCTTAGATGGTGTATCCATTACCAATACCGATGCCCCATGCATCTACGTCAAGACAGCAGATAAAGTCTTTGTCACAACGACCAGCACAGAGAATACATTGAAAGTCACTGGTACCTTTACAACAGATGGTGACATCAATACCGATGCCGTCATCTTCTCAAAGAGTGATCTGACATTGAATGGTACCGGTACGCTGAATATTTCTTCGACCGATAACGGTATTACTTCCAAGGATGATCTGAAGATCACTGGCGGCACATACAACATTACAAGTACCGGTCAGTCCTTACAGGCCAATGATTCTATAGCGATTGCGGATGGTACATTCAACATTACTTCCAGCAAGGATGGCATCCACGCTGAGAACAATGAAGATGATACTGTTGGATATGTATATATCGCAGGCGGTGACTTCACAATCAAGGCAACAAAGCAAGGCATCCAGGCAACCACAATCTGTGAAATCGACGGCGGTACTTTCAACATCACAGCAATGGAAGGTATTGAAGCAACCGATATCGAGATTGACGGCGGCAACATTACCATCAGTGCTTCTGATGACGGCATGAATGCATCCGCAAAATCAACAGCAGAGTCCGTACAGATTGTCATCAATGACGGCACATTGAACGTCACGGTTGGATCTGGTGATACCGATGCCATCGATGCCAACGGCAGCATCACTGTCAATGGCGGCACCATCAACATCACTGCACCAACTTCATCTTTCGATTATGATACGACCGGCACCATCAATGGCGGTACAGTCACCGTCAACGGTACACAGGTCACCACGATGCCTGCACAGATGATGGGCGGCGGCCGCGGCGGCATGCAGACAAACCAGACCAGCGGTGCAACAACATCTACAACCAAAGGATTCTAAGATAACCGAAACAAAAGACAGTTCAATCACTGAACTGTCTTTTCTTGATTCATATATTCTTTCTTAAAGTTGCGGATCACAATCCATGCAATCAATACGGAGAACACTGCTGTTGCCGTATTGGAGATGAACATGACCATGCCGCAGCTCATCGGCCCGACATTGGTAAAGTTCTGCAGGTAATAGAAGACAGGAATCCGGAAAACGAAGACTCGTGAGAAATTCACCACCAAGGTCAGCTTCGTCTTGCCTAAGCCATACAGCAGTGCAACCGCTGCACAGTTGGCACCTAACGGTACGGCACCTAACGCTTCATACGTATAGACTTGGCCAATCAGCTGGGCAAACGATGGATCCTGGGAAGCAAACAACGAAGACAATTGTTTTAAATAAATGAGTTCCAAACTCGATATGACTAAACCAATGCTCATGGTGAAGGCTGCACAGACAAGGGCCGCCTTCAACACACGGTCATACCGTTTAGCACCAAAGTTCTGCGAAATGACGGCAGATGTTCCATCCTGGAAACCTGCCTGCGGGTTGGTGGTGATGCCGCCCAGGTTATTGGAGACACCTAAGGCACCGACCATCAAGGCGCCATATGAAGCTGCCATTGTATTGATAATGGTCTTTCCATACGCAAACAATGCTTTTTCAATCATGACTGGAATGGACTGCTTGATCATCGGCGCTGTGACATCGCCTTTTAAAGTAACGGCATCCGCCGAAAAGCCAAAGGCATTCTTCATATCAAAGATACTGAACATTGCAAAGAACAGCATGACACACTGTGCCGCTAAACTTGCATAGGCAATCATGACAAGATCACCATTCAGGACATAGACGAAGATTGCCGTCAGTACTAACTTTGTCACGATGACCACAAGATTCAGCCACAGCAGTTTCTTTGTTGCGCCACGCGCCCGTTCAACAGAAATATAGACGGCATTGATAATGGTCAGGACAATCACGAATAACTCCACGCGGAAGTAGGATGCACCAATTGTAATCAGTTCATCTGGTGTTCCGCAAAGCTTTAAGAATGGTTCTACGACCGGCAGGATACAGACCAGAATGATGACACCTGCACTCAAGGCAATCGCATAGACAGTACTGACACGTTTCTTCACTAACTGATAGTCTCCCATGCCATAGGCACGGCTGATCAAGATACCGGACCCCACCGCTAGACCATTGCCAATGGCGGACAGGATCTGATTCAACTGCGTTAAATACGCGACCGCTGAGACGGATAAAGCACTGATATGACTGGCCATCATCGTATCCATGATGGAGAAGATCTGCTGTAAGCTCTGATACAAAGCTAATGGAAGACATACGATCAAGATGACCTTCCACATATTTCCATTTAAGGATAATTCTCGAAACTTCCGATCTTTTTCGGATAAATCTGCTTGGACTATTTTCTCTGACATATGAATTATCTTACAGGATTTTTCATTTATTTCTAAGGATTTTAACCACAATATGATTTAAAGTACTGATTTTCTACGATATAATATTTTTATGAGAATATCTGACCAGCAGATTGAACGCATCTATGTCGAGAAGAATCAAAGAGACGCAGTCTTCCAAATGTCGACGCGTCACTTTCATCCTTACTATGAACTGTATTATCTCAACCGTGGGACCTGCCGATTCTTCATTAATAATACCCTGTATACGATCCAGGAAGGTGACGCCATCATCATTCCGTTCCATATACTGCATTACACCAAATACTTCAGTGCATGTCTGCGGACAGCCGTCTTCTTCCGCCGGGAAGACCTGGAGCCAATTGACTCCGTGATTGACTTTGCGCATACCTACAACGAACTGCACATCTGCCATATTCCCGATGCCAATCGTTCTACCCTGGAAGGCATTTTAGAGAACATGTTGTCAGAGATGCGCTTTGATGATGCAGCAACTCCATTGACGCTGCAGGTTCAGCTGCAGGAATTGTTCCTGATGATCAAGCGTTTAGGGATTCCCGTCAATGATGTCAGTGACCTGCATACCAATGATGAGGAAGTCTTAAAAGCAGCCCGTTATATTTCCGATCATTACAACGAACCAATTACCACCAAGCAGATTGCGTCAATCACCGGCTTCACACCAAATTATCTTTCCAGTAAATTCCGTGAGACGACCGGCATCGGCCTGCATGAATACTTGGTCTTTACCCGCCTGCATCATGCCGAAAAGATTCTATTATCCACCAAGACATCAATTACAGATATCGCCCTGCAGTGCGGTTTCTCAGACAGCAACTACTTTAAGGATGCCTTTAAAAAAATGTATGGCTCCTCACCACGGGAATACAAAAAGAAAACAGATCCAATCACAAAATAAAGAGAAAACAAATGTTTTCCCTTTTTTAGATCAATAGATATACGAGCGTTCCAGTGACTGCCGTAAAGGCAAGAATCGAGATTGGTCCCCATTTGAACTTACGCAGCAAGATTAAACTGATGATGTATAAGACAAGCTCGATCCAGCGCAGCGATGAACCGGTGATCTCCGATAAGGAGCTTGTGCCGAACAAGGCTAATAAGACAAGTGTCAGTCCAGCGGCGGCAATCATCGCAACAACGGCAGGACGCAGTTCGCCAAGTACATTCTTAACAACAGGAAGTTCCCGGAACTTTGTATAGAGATACGCCAGTACTAAGACAATGATAATGGATGGCAGGATACAGCCAAAGGTCGCAATCAGTGCTCCTGGTAAGCCAGCCATTTTCCAGCCGACGAATGTCGCGCTGTTTGGTGCAATTGGTCCCGGTGTCATTTCAGCAATGGTCGCTAGATCCGCAAACTGTGCCATATCAATCCACGCCTTCTGTTCGACCACTAAGTTTTGAATGATTGGCATGGCCGCATAGCCGCCACCAAAGGAGAATAAACCAATCTGGAAATAGACCCAGAATAATTCCAACAGTATCATCATACGGCAGCCCTCGCTCGATCTAAGACTGTCTTCAACAAGCCCAAGCAGATAAAGATCAATATAATCGCAATTGAACTGACGCCGAAGAACCACGATGCAATGAATGCAGCAATCATCAAGCAAATATTCAAAGCATTCTTGGTATGAAGAATATTTCCAGACATATCAATGACAACATCTGTAATAATCGCACCAACACCTGCACGCATGACCTGCAGAACAATCTGGACAATGCGGTTGCCAATGACTGCGTTATACAGCAGTGCAACACCTAAGATAATGACGACGGGCGGAATCATGACTGCTAATGTTGATAAGAGCGCCCCTTGAATGCCGGCTAACCGATAGCCAAAGATAATGGCACTGTTCACTGCCAGAGGTCCTGGAGCAGACTGTGCAATCGCTGTCATATCCAGCACTTCTTCATCACTGACCCAATGCAGTTCATCACAGAACTTCTTGCGCATCATGCCGACAATGACATAGCCGCCGCCAAAAGTGAAGGCTGAGATTGCCATCATGGAGAAGAACAATGTTGTTAAAGATATTTTTTTCTCTTCTTTCATGCCACCCTCAAATTTCTATGCGTACGGTATCCATTATATTACGATGTTTTCTCCATGTAAAAAGCAGGAGTTCTTCACTCCTGCCTTGTTTACTTCTCTAAGAATTTCAGGATCATCATCTTGTAAGCATTCTTTTTTCCATCAAATGGATGCTCACGAAGAGACAGATTCATCTGGTTGGAACCAATCAGCACAGTGGATGGATGCGTGAATTCACGGAATCCCCATTCACCATGATACGCACCCATTCCGGAGTGACCGGTGCCATTGAATGGTACGCCCTTCACCATTAAGTGCAGGCATACTTCATTGATACAGCCTCCGCCATACTGCTGTGTCTGCATTGTCTTTTTTGCCCAGGCAAGATCCTTGGTAAAGAGATACAGAGACAAGCCATGTTCACGGCTGCCAATGGTACGCATCAGATCATCAATTTCATCATCTTTGTATGGAACAATTGGCAGCAGTGGATTGAACAATTCATGCTGAACAATCTCTTCATTGATATCCACTGGATAAATAATTGTTGGTGCATACTGTTTTGATGCGGCATTTCCAACACCGCCGAAGATGATGCGGTCACGATACTTCTCTGCTTCCTCCGCACATCCTTGATATGCCCGGTCACTGATCAGATTTGGATACTCTGGATTCTCACAGGCATTCTCGCCGATCTGTTTAATAAAGGCATTGGTCAATTCTTCGACAAACTGCGGTGCAACTTCTTCCGCAACGGCAACCTGGTTAATATTGATACAGATCTGACCGCTGTTCAAGATCTTGAAGAATGCAATCTTCCGTGCAGCATCTTTCAGATCAGCGTCTTTCCGGATCACACACCAGTTTCCAGTCTCACCGCCCAGTTCCAGCGCAACCGGTGTCAGGTTCTTGGAAGCTTCACTCATGACATGCTTGCCTACTTTTGGCGAGCCTGTATAGAAGATCTTATCAAAACGTTCTGCTAAGCAGAAGTCAGCGACATCATGACCGCCGTCAATGACCGTAATGTATTCCGGTGGGAACGCTGCCGCAAGGATATCCTGCATTGCCTTGGTGCAGTGCGCCGATTTCGAACTTGCCTTGATGACCGCGGTATTGCCGCCGGCAATACTTGCCGTCAATACACCCAGCGATAACAGAATTGGGAAGTTAAATGGACTGATGATCAAAGAGACACCATACGGCATCTTATAAACTTTCGTGATCACACTTGGGAAGCAGATCAGTCCGCTGAGATGTGTTTCTGGTCTCGCCCATTTCTTTAAGCCATGGATTGCTTCATCAATCTCCACAATGACTACGCCAATATCCGTCAGATACCCTTCGGTAACCGTACGGCCAAGGTCATCATGCAGAGCCTGTTCCAGTTCCTTCTCATGCGTCTGGATGGCAATCTTCAGACGGATCAGCTGATTGATCCGCCAGTCAACATTTAATGTCTCACCGCTTTGAAAGAATGTCCTCTGCTTCTCGACTACTTCATGAATACTTTCCTGTGTCCACATAAGAGCCTCCTTACTTTGCATTCCGGATGGTCGCAATCAGTTTCTCAAAGTCTTCCTTTTCCCATACCTGTGGGCAAGGATATAACGGATTTGCCTCTGCCATCGCCCAGGTAATGATCTGCGGAACATCTTCGTCCTTGATCATATCGGCACCAGCAGGAATCTCCATCTCTTTCTTTACATCTTCAATCCAGGCAATGAACTTATTTGCCTTATCGGCTGTGGTTGCCCCTTCAATACCGCACACATTTGCCAGATCCGCCAGCCGGCGGTATGCCGAAGCACCATATTGACGCATGACATGCGGCAGGATAATGCTCATTGCTAAGCCATGCGGCACACCATACAGTCCGCCTAACGTATGTCCTACCGCATGGACATACCCGACACAGCCTCTGGTAAAGGCACGGCCGGCATAGAACGCTGCTTTCTGCATGTTCTGACGTGCCAGTAGATTCTTGCCATCGTGATACGCAATTAGAATATTGTCATGGATCAGACGGACCGCTTCTTTTGCTAAGAAGTCTTCCAAATCTGTGTTATAGGTATGATTCGTATATGCTTCGACCGCATGACATAATGCATCTAAGCCGGTGGTTGCCGTTACAAACGGCGGCAGTCCCATCGTCAGTTCCGGATCCAGCACAGCATACTTTGGCAGAATGCTTGGATCATTGATGGATGCTTTATGATGTGTCTTCGAATCAATGATGACTGCAGCAACCGTTGTTTCACTGCCGGTGCCTGCGGTTGTAGGTACGGCAAAGAATGGCGGAATCTTTGCATGGACTTTCAATAGGCCCTGCAGCTGCGCCACACTCAACGTTGGATGCACCGACTTTGCGGCAATCGCTTTGGCACAATCCATCGCTGCCCCGCCTCCAAAGCCGACTAAGGAAGTACACTGATTCTCCCGATAGACTTTAAAGCCTGCTTCTACATTGTCACTGGTCGGGTTCTTTTCCACATCCGCAAAGATCGTATATTTCAGACCGGCATTGGTAAAAGATTCCAGCATCGAATTCAGCAGTCCCATCTTCAGCAGATTGCCATCCGTAACAACCAGAATATTTCCTGTCCCTTTTTCTTTAATTAATTTTGCCAGACGTGTAATGGATCCCGGCCCTTCAATATATTCCGGCATTCGGTATCCCATGAGGTAATTCGCGGTTTTCATTGTTGCTTGGAAACTACGGCAGTATGCTTTGTATGCCGTATCCTGAAGCTCTTTCTTCTCAATCATACATGTCACTCCTTCCTGTGATTAAAAACATTCATGCAGAATGAAGAAAAATTCATTGGAATGAAACTGGCCGAATGAATGATAGCTCCCCTTAGCAATGATTCAATGTGTTTCTTGATCTACTCACATTCTAGCACACCAAAAATTGAAAACAGCGAAATGTGCATGATATTTCACATGAAAAAAAGAAGCCAGTTTTTACACTGACTTCTTGTCTTATGCCATTTCAAACTGACTGTTATACAGATCCGCGTAGAAGCCTTTCTGTTCCAGCAGCTGCTGGTGTGTTCCTTTTTCAACAATGTCGCCGTCTTTCATGACCAGGATCAAGTCCGCATTGCGGATTGTAGATAAGCGGTGGGCAATGACAAAGGAAGTCCTGCCTGCCATCAACTGGTCCATTGCCTTCTGGATCAATTCTTCGGTTCTTGTATCTACAGAGGAAGTTGCTTCATCCAGGATCAGCATTGGCGCATCTTCTACCATGGCACGGGCAATTGTGATCAGCTGTTTCTGACCGACCGACAAGTTTGCCTTGTCATCCAGAATCGTATCATAGCCTTTTGGCAGTGTCATGATGAAGTGATGCAGGCCAACCGCTTTGCATGCCTTGACGACCATTTCATCGGTCACATTCTTTTTTGAATAGATAATGTTTTCCTTGATGGTTCCTTCAAACAGCCAGGTATCCTGCAGGACCATGCAGAAATGGTCATGGACACTTGCCCGGGTCATCTGATTGACTGGTACGCCATCGATGCGGATCTCACCGCTCCAGGTATCATAGAAGCGCATCAGCAGGTTGACCATCGTGGTCTTGCCGGCACCGGTCGGGCCAACAATTGCAATCTTCTGCCCCTTCTTGGCAACCGCCGAGAAGTCGTGAATGATTGTCTTGCCTGTTTCATAACCAAACTTGACATGATCAAATTCAACGCCGCCGTCAAAGCTGGAAGCCTTGATGACCTTTGCACCTTCTTCACTGGTCATTTCTTCTTCTTTTAAGAAGGCAAAGACACGTTCACTGGCAGCGGCTGCCGACTGCAGGCTGGTTGCCGCCTGGGCAATCTGTGACAGCGGCTGCGTGAATAAACGGATATACAGCATGAAGGCAACAATGACACTGAATTCTGCCATGTTGTTCATGGTCAAGACTGCACCAACGACACAGACTGCGACATACCCAAGGTTGCCGACAAATCCCATCAGCGGCTGCATCATTCCCGACATGAACTGTGATTTCCAGGCACTGTCATACAGTGCTTCATTCATCTCGGTAAATGCCTTCCGGGATTTTTCTTCGCCATTGAATACTTTGACGATTGTATGGCCGGCATAGATCTCTTCAATGTGTCCATTGATGGCACCCAGCTGATTCTGCTGACGGGTAAAATAACGCTGCGACTTCTTGACGATGAACATCATCAAGACAAAGCCTAAGATGGTTGCAGCAATTCCCGTCAATGCCATGATCCAGTTGGTGAGGATCATCATAACGATACTGCCGATGAACATGGTAATGGAAGCCACCAAAGTTCCAAGGCTCTGGTTCAAGGTCTGTGAGATTGTATCGACATCATTGGTAACGCGGGAGAGAATATCACCCGTGGAAGAATGATCGAAGTAGGAAAGCGGCAGACGATTGATCTTTTGCGAGATCTCACCGCGCAGTCCTTTGGATACTTTCTGTGTTACGGAAGCCATGATCAGTCCCTGCAGCATGCTGAACAAGAAACCGCAGACATACATGACTGCTAATGTAACACAGATCTTTACAACACTGTCGACATCAATGGATGTCCGCAGGCCCGCTGTAATATAGTCTGTAATATCAGCCAGTTTGGAAGGACCAATCACATTCAAGATTGTTCCGGCAGCTGCTAAGATGACCGCAAGGATCATCCATGCAGAATACTTCTTAATATAGTTGAACAGCTCTTTCATTGCCTGTCCAAAGTTCTCTGCTTTTTCACCGCCGCGCATCATAGCACCTGGGCCATGACCGCCGCCGCGGTGCTGACGATTTCGATTGGCATCGCCGATTTCATATTCCTTTTCAGGCATTTGCGAGTTCCTCCTTGGAAAGCTGTGATTCTGCAATCTCACGATAGACTTCACAGTTCTCTAATAATTCTTTGTGTGTACCCTGTCCTACGATATGGCCATCATCGACGACTACAATGCGGTCCGCATCTTTAATGGTTCCAATCCGCTGAGCAACGATCAGTTTGGTGACACCCTTGGCTTCTTTCTTCAAAGCCCCGCGCAGGACATTATCCGTGCGATAGTCCAAGGCAGAGAAGCTGTCATCAAAGATCAAGATCTCTGGATGTTTGTAAATCGCTCTTGCGATGGAAAGTCTCTGTTTCTGTCCGCCGGATACATTCGTACCGCCCTGGGCAATGGAAGCTTCACTCTTCCCCTTCATCTCATTGACGAATTCACTTGCCTGCGATACATCCAGAGCTTTCTGCAGCCAGTCTGCTTCACAGTCATCCATACTATAGGAAACGTTGGACGCAACCGTACCGCTGAATAAGGTCGCTCTTTGCGGTGCATAGCCGATCTTGTCATGCAGCGCTTTCTGCGAATAGTCTTTGACATTTCTGCCGTCTACCAGCACTTCACCTGCGGATACATCATAGAAACGAGGAATCAGATTGATCAGTGTTGTCTTGCCGGATCCTGTGGAACCGATAAAGGCAACGGTCTCTCCTTGTTTTGCCTGGAAGGATATATTCTCCAGGATGTTATCCTGGGCATCTGGATAATGGAACGATACATTCTTAAATTCGATGGTTCCCTTTTCCGCAGTTGCACTGTCATTGGCACCATCCAGAACATGATTCTGCGTACTTAAAACTTCGTTGATACGCTTTGCGGATACCATCGCTCTTGGTAAGATCATCATTGTAATTGTCAGCATCATAAAGGACAGAATGACCTGCATTGCATACGAAGAGAAGACGACCATATCTGAGAACAGCGAGATCTTATCCATACCGGATGCCGCATTGATCAGATACATGCCGATCCAGTAGATGGATAACGTCAGACAGCCGCTGATCAAAGACATCATTGGTGACATAACGGCTAATGCTTTCTGCGTAAATAAATTTGTTTTTGTTAAATCATCATTGGCATTTTCAAATTTGTTTTCCTGATAATCTTCTGCGTTATATGCACGTACAACACGAATGCCATTCAGATTTTCCCGTGTGACGCGGTTCAAGTTATCTGTCAATCCCTGGATCTTGGTGAACTTCGGTACAACCAGAAGGAATACAATGACAATCACAACGAGAAGGAAGGCCACCGCAACACCAGTTGCTGCAGTCCACTGCCAGCTCTTGCCGGCAATCTTCATGATTGCCCAGACTGCCATGATTGGTGCTTTGACCGCTGCCTGCAGACCAAACGCAATGACCGTCTGTACCTGTGTAATATCATTGGTCGAACGGGTGATCAAAGATGCAGTCGAGAACTTGCCGACTTCCTCCATAGAGAAGGAAAGGACTTTGTTGTATACCGCATCCCGCAGACGCATCGAGAAACCGGATGCGACCTTGGCTACAAAGTAACCGACAATCACCGAAGATGCCATACTTCCTAAGGCACATGCAAGCATCTTTCCGCCGGCAATCAGGACGTCACTCATTGCGCTTCCCGGTACGGTGATATACTTGGTGATCTCGGACATATAATCCGGCATCTTCAGATCAAGTGCGACCTGCAATACAATAAAGGCAATACTGATAACGATCATCAGCCAGTCTTTCTTTTTTGAATACTTTAATAATTTCCACATATACTGTCTCCCAGTCATGCACTTTACCGTGCATTTCTATCATCGTCAATTGACATACTTTCAATGGACGATTAATATACTAATGAACTTATGTTGATTAAACAATATTCAGCTATTATATGACTGATGTTTAATAAACAGTTTGTCATCAAGTGTTGATTATCTTTCAAAAGGAGGCAGATATGACCACAAAAAAAGACGGCTCACAGGACCTCAGAGTCAAGAAGACAAAGCGTGCCATCATGGCCGCCTTTGACCAGCTGCTGATGGAGAAAAAACTGGACAAGATCAGTGTGACAGAACTTGCGGAGAAAGCAGAGATCAATAAAGGCACATTCTATCTTCACTACACAGATATCTACGCTCTGTATCAGGAAGCACTGCAGATCCATATGAGTGAACTTGTGGATAAGATACCTTTCTTTGACTATATTATCAATGATCCAAAAAAATTTGCTGAGATCTTCCTGCATAAGAGCAGTGAACGCAATCAGATTTTCAAGCAAGATCCATACTTCAAACAAGGAAATACCCCATGGAACCGCAACGCTGTCATCTACTTTACCGATGCGGTCGGTGATAAGGCAATCCAGAAGGCAGGCTTGGAAAAGACCGAAGAGAACAAGCTCAAACTGATGTATATCTTTGCCGGAGCCGGACCTTTGCTGCACATGCAGACAGACACCAATCATGATATCTTAGTTAATATTCTTACCAACACAATCTATGCCCTCTTCCCCGAGGCAAAAAAATAAGGAATTCTGCTTTAGGCAGAGTTCCTTTTTCGATGTTCCAGATAAAGTGACAATCCCATAAAGACCGGAAAGATCACTGCGGAAAAGATTCCCATTTTCAAGTTATCTCCAAACATAGATGCCACAAAGCCAGTCAGCGTCGGACCGCCGCTGCATCCTAAATCACCCGCTAAGGCAAACAGTGCAAACATCAAGGTGCCCCCGCGCTTGATGCCGGCCGCACCGATACTGAAAGATCCTGGCCAGAAGATGCCGACCGCAAAGCCGCAGATCCCGCATCCTAATAAACTTAATAATGGAATTGGTACAAATACGATAAAGGCAATCCCTATCATATATAAACCAATACTGAACTTCATAAAATTCCGCAGCGAGATCTTTTCCCCATGCCGGGCAAAGATGGTGCGTGAAGTTCCCATCATAATCGCAAACAGCATCGGTCCAAGCAGATCACCGACTGTCTTCGACACCCCCATGCCGGATTCCGCAAGCGCACTTGCCCATTGGCTGACTGCCTGTTCACTGGCACCGGCACTGAACATCATTAACATCAATACCCAGAACAGCCCATTGGACAGAAGTTCTTTCCAGCCCAGGCCCTTCTCTCCATCTGCTTGCAGGGATGGAATTGGCACACGTAAGAATGCAATCATATTTGCGATTGGCAGAACTGCCCAGATCAGCGCAAGGATGCGCCAGTTGGAAATGCCGAATACCGCAAAGAAAATAGTGGACAGCAGAACGACCCCGACTTGTCCCCAGCAGTAAAAGGAATGCAGGAGACTCATTGCAGTCTCTTTATTATCCGTTGGACACGCTTCGACAATTGGTGATACCAATACTTCCATCAATCCACCGCCAATCGCATACAGCATGACGGAGATCAACAATCCTGTGAACGCATCGATTCTTCCCGGCAGAACCGCCAGCAGGATCAAACCAATTGCGGAGAATAAATGTGCAATCGTCATTGAAGCACGGTATCCGATCTTATCAACAAAGACAGCAGACACTAGATCAACAACTAACTGAATGCCAAAGTTGAATGTGATCAACAGCGTAATTTCCGAGAGTGGAATGTTGAATTCATTTCGAAAGGTCAGGAAAAGCAGCGGCACAAAGTTATTGACGACTGCCTGAATAATATAACCAATGAAACATGCATAAATCGTATTTTGATAATTTTCTTTTTTCATTTCAATTTCCTATATTTTATGGAACGTTGGGACCATGTGGTCAAAGGTGCAGATCTCAGAAATGCCAATTTCATCCTTCAGGATATTGTAGGCATCCTGGATATGGTCGCCGAGGTACTTGGTACTATGTCCATCGGAACCAACTGTCACGATCGTACCGCCAAGATCTTTATACAGTTTCAAAATTGCACGGCTTGGCTGGGTATCCTTTAACCCGTAATGCCAGGAAGATGTATTGACCTCAATGCCTTTGCCATCCGCAATTGCCAGCTTCAGGATCTCTGCAATGATATCCTTCACTTTTTCAAACGGATAGATACCAGCAGGATCATAGCGTACCAGCAGATCCAAATGTGCTAAACATGCATAATGCTTGAACTGCTTCTGTACATCATAGATTTCCTGATAATATTTCTCGTTATATTCTTTCTGGGTCTTTCCGGCCATGAAATCACCTGTCCAGAATTCTTTGTTGTCAACCTGATGCATGGACAGCAGAGTGAAATCCAATTCTTCTGCATACTTCTCATACAGTCGTTCAAAGTCATCCAAGGTACATGTCTGGATACCGAATTCCAATCCCTGTTTGATAGTGATCTGATCTTCGAACCGCTTCTTCATCACATGCAGCTTGGCAAAGTACTGCGGATAATTGACATTGGCCATTGGTTCCCGGTCATCGGCACTGGCACTGACGCCATCGCCGCCTCTCCAGAGAATCCCCTTTGGATCATCCCAGTCACGCTTGATGCCGTAGTCGACATGATCGGTAAAGCACATTTCATTTAAACCAAGCTTGATTCCCTGTGCAATCTGATTCTCCATCGGTTCTTTCGAATCATCACTGAATTCACAATGCAGATGATAATCAGCCAACATATTCAATCCTCCTCTTTCCTGAGCTGCAGCAGCTCATATTTTGCCATCTCATAGAGACCATTCTGTACGTATGCATCAATCGTGTTGATATGCACCAGATCCGTAAAGGATGGGTCCAGTTCTTTCACGACATCACTTCCCCATACAATCTTCTGCGGATCTAAGACTGCCTGCAGAGATGAAATCACTTTTTCTAATTCTTCTTTGGGACTATTTTCGTGTTTCTTGAAGTTCTTCATTTCACCTGCTTCATGGTGTTCACCATTATACAGACGTCCGCGGATCATGATGCCGCAGCCGATATAAGCAACCTTTGGCTGATATACCAAGGCAATATCATGCATGTTTCCTTCTTTTTTTGCATAGCTGATACATGCCGTATTTACATCATTTTCAATGACATACGGCACATGGCATTCCTTGGCAATGACTGCGCCCATATTCATTTTTTCCAAGTTTGCAAAGTCACAGGAACGGATCTGTCCTTGACTGCAGACGCCAGGAATCGATACGGCAATATATTGGATCTGCGGATCTTTTTTCAGCCAGCGCAGTGCTTTTTGAAAATCAGAGATGGTTCCCTGATCACTGTTGATGACAAATGACTGCAGGACATCACTGTCGAGATTGACAATCTGTACGAGAAAGCAGTAATCATTTACTTCCCGCCGACAGAAGATCGTACCGATATGACTGTATTCTGGATTCAGAGTATATTGTTTCGACTTTCTTCCGCCCGTGGAATCACTGTCTCCCACATATAGGATCTCATTGCGTTCCTGCAGATCCTGAAGGATATTTGTCGTGCCGGCTAAAGAAAGACCTGTCTTTTCCGATAGGCTGTTCTTAGTCCAGCTGCCTCCCTGATAGAAACAGGTACGGATCAGCTGAGTATTCTCTTTTTTCAGTTCTTCGTTCTTTGCCATACTTTCGTCATACCTTGACGTTAGTTATCATAAACGGTTTTCTGTCCCCTGGCAAGAGCGTTTCAGAAATCGGAACAAAAAAGCTGAGGAGAGACTCCTCAGCTGCTGTGCTTCACATGATCTGCATAAAATTGTTCTAAAGCATTCTGTATCTTTGGCGTATACCAGAAATAGTATCCGGATTTATAAGGATGGATGATATCTGCCATGTAATATTTCTTGATATCGCAATCAATTTCTCGGAAAGAAGGATCATTCCACAGATCAATAATGCCGATATTCCACTTCTTCTGTACCTCATACAGAGCCTGGACCATCTTGTCATACTTCACCACCAGGTTGTCATGGATGTGCTTCTGTGTCTTTTCATCCATGGTACAGTATTCTTCCGGTTGAATATTGGAATTGGTATAGAACAGCACTGGACAGTTCCAGATGACACTGGCGGTTGAGATAATGCATTCGATTGCCCCAATCACAGTCGTATAATCAAAACCGATTGTTTTCTCTGTCCCACTCACCTGTCCTAAAGAGATGTCCATCGTTGTATCATTCGTTGATAACTGTACCAGCAATAGATCAACCGGTCCGGAGTGCAGGATGCCATCTTGGTCTAGGAGCTGTTTTATATAACTGATCTTTTCACGGTAATCATGGACAGCATCGCTTTGTTTATACGCAAGTGTACCGCCAGAAATGGCCTGCTTGAGCGTCGTACTTCCAGTGATCTTGCCAATATAATCCGGGAAGGCAACATTCTCACTCTTCATGCCAACGGTAATCGAAGAGCCAAGATATCCAATCCGTTTTCCCTGCAGGATGCTTTCTCTGCATGGAATATGTTCCAGGTCCAGAGCAGAACTGTTGCCATTCAAAAGTTCTTTGACCCGCTCGATTTCGGTGCATTGTTTTTTCTCTTCTAACGACAGCTGTTCATATTCCCGATCAATCTGCTGTGCCAGCAGAATGGTTTCTTCTACATCCGCGGCATCCAGCATTGTCTTCGGCAAACGTTTGATTTTCTCTGAAAGATCATTCATCGTACATCTTCTCTTTTCCTGCTGTTATCGTAACACGTTCTCAAGGCAGTAAAAAACCTGATTTCGATCAATCAGGTCTTTCAATGCTCAGTCTAATTCTGCGTATGCTTCATCCGTAACTGGCTCCAGCCATTCTGTGGAAGCATTTTCTCCTGGAACACCAAGAGACAGATGACTGAACCAGGAATCTTTCCGGGCACCATGCCAATGTTTTACTCCTGGAAGAATATTTACAACATCACCCGGCTTCAATGCCTGTGCTGGTTTTCCTTCTTCCTGATACCAGCCATAACCGCCGACACAGACTAAGATCTGGCCGCCGCCTTTGTCTGCATGATGAATGTGCCAATTGTTCCGGCATGCAGGTTCAAAGGTAACATTTGCAATGCCAACCTGTTGATTCGATAACGGTGCCAGATAGGAATGCCCGATAAAGTATTTTGCATACGCATCATTTGGTACGCCGATTGGGAACAGGATGGATGCAGCATGTGCCTGCATTGCATCGCCATTTGATGCATCTTCTGCCCAGACTTCCTTGGCCATACGGAACGCGCCCCAGGCCTTAGGCCAGCCGGCATAGAATGCAGCATGTGTTAAGATCTCTGCAATTTCTGTCTTCGTGATGCCATTCTTCTTCGCTGTCTCTAAGTGATATCGGAAAGAAGAATCGACCAGTCCCTGTGCCATTAAAGCAACCACCGTCACTAATGAACGGTCCCGCAGTGACAGCTGTTCTTCTCTGGACCAGACTTCACCAAATAATATGTCATCATTTAATTCTGCAAACTTCGGTGCAAACTCACCAAGCTGTGTTCTTCCTGCTGTTTGTTTTACTGTCATTTTGTTCTCCTTAAATTTTCTTTCCGCATGTATATGCTTTTTCTAATTGTGGATGATCTTTGATCTCTCCCGGTTCATTAACACCACCGGCAAAGATGGTTCCGGCAAGTCTTGCTTTTTCAAAGCAGTCGACCCATCCCTGCACTGCTGTCTTTGCGCCGCTCACCGTTGTCTTCTCATTTTCATATGCCGTTGCTAAGAAATAGATGTCTCTGAATTTATAGTCAGCCGCAAACAATGGATTCAAGCGGTCCAGCATCGTCTTCAGCTGTCCGGAAATACTGTAGTAGTAAACAGGAGATGCAAAGGCAATGACATCCGCTTTCTTTGCCTTTTCAACAATCTCTGCTGCATCATCTTTTAATACACATTTTCCAGTTCTTTGACAGGACAGGCAGCCAATACAATATTTGATCTCTTTGTCCCGCAGGCGGATGATCTCCACCTTGTTTCCTGCTTCTTCTGCACCTTTGGCAAATGCTTCTGCCAGCATGTCGGAATTGCTGTTCTTTCTCATACTGGATGAAATAATCAATACACTCTTATTCATATTTTCCTCCTATTTGTTGACTTCGATTTTTAAACGCAATGTTTCAGGAAATTCTTGAATCATTTTTCGCTGCTTTTCCTCTAAATGTCCAATGACCATCAATCCCGTATACTGACTGGATTCCTCTTCTCCATCGAAGAGAATCCGAAAGTGACCACGGGCAAGGGAGATATCGCCATTCTTCCAGCCTGCCTGTGTCTCCTGTGGATCATAACAGCCAATGGGAGCACAGAAACAATAGTTATCCTTCAAACGTTTCCCAGCATATTCCACCGGCAGACGTTTGAAGAACTCCTTTGCGGCAGCCGTATCATTCAGGGTGACAGGAATACAGATGTCTTTGTATTTCAGTTGGATTTGTTCTTTCATCGCTTTCCTTTTCTAAATATCCTCGTGTTGCTTTATTACCACAAGGACAGTATGATACCTTTACAAAGAGATTTGAATTTCCAGAGAAAAAAATTTGTGGTTTACGCCACACTTTTGCAAAACTGGACATTTCTACAGAAAGAGGCAGGTCATGGAACAAACAGAAAAAGTCGATCTACGGGTCAAGAAAACAAGAGCCGCCATTAAGAACACCTTTATTGAAATGATCATGGAAATGAATCCTTCCGAGATTACGGTCAAAGAACTTACCGAACGCGCACAGATCCACCGCAAGACCTTTTACTTGCACTATACATGCATTGAAGCATTGTTCGAAGACATGATCCAGGATATTGCGAATGATTATTATAAAGAAATTGATCAGATACCTGCCGACATGCCAATGAAGGAAGTCAACCGCATCTTCTTTGAGTTCTACAGCAAACAGCCGCCCTATGTCGAACGTCTGATGTGTGCTCCGGAATACCAGGAATTCTATGATAAGACCTTAACGGTAACTCTCATGCAGCATAACCGTGCCAGACATAATCCTTATGCACATCTGCCAAAGACAGAGCAGAATATCATCAATACCTTTCTGACGAAAGGCTCCAACAATATGTACCGTCAATGGGTCGCAGATGGAAAAAAGATACCGCTGAAACGCATCATCGAACTGACCGATGAACTGCTCATTCATGGTATCCAGGATCTCGCAAAATAGTATAGAAAAAAGGTGTTGGAGAATCACTCCAATACCTTTTTGTTAGTTCTTCTTTTCGTGTTTCGCAACCTGAGCTGTGAACCATGGTGTCAGGAAGGAAGTCACAATGATTGCTGCAGCAATCTGTGCGGTTGCGACAGGAGCAATCGCAGCATAGCTGCTATCCACATCTGCTAAGGCCTGAGGGTTGGCAACAGCAGAACCGGCAACACTGGAAATGGCAGCGGCTGCAATGCCTTCGTGGAAGATCAGTTTCTCCACGAGAACTGTAATTCCACCAACGAGCAGCGTTGCAACAACACCTAACAAGATGCCGCTGAGGCCGCCCTGGATCAGCTGCTGGAAGGACATGGAACATCCTAACGCAAAACCTACCATCATTGTTATTGGCGCAGTTCCCTGTGATAAGATCTTCTTCAGACCTGGGAAAAGAGCACCAATCACAATGCCAAGAACAAGCGGCAGTACAGAACCAATCAAGGAACCAATGGAAATCGCCGCAAGTCCAGCTGAACTCAATGCAATCATGGTAACGGTCGGGCCGACAGATAAATCCGTTATGGCTACCGCACCTTTATCCGAATCATCTCCCAGGGTGGAGACGATGCCGCTGTACAACGCATTGTTTGCAACAGAGATGGCACCAATCACCGCTAAGGAAGACAGACCGAGGAAGGAATCATGAAATAGGAACGCAACAGCATAGCCAAGAAGTACTGCGAGAGCAATCTTAACAATAATGATGACACTGCCCTTGGCAACTGCTTTGCCTGTAGATGAAATGTTCATTGAAGCACCGATGAAGAACAGGAAGACGCCAACTAAAGCACCCGTTCCATTCTTCGCCATTGCTGTCCAGAAACTTCCAATCGTCAATAATGACGGAACCAGGGAGTTCAGCAGGACACCAATCAGCATCGGTACAACGATGACATCCCCCGGGAATCTCTTATAGTGAATATTCTTCATAATTAGTCGAGAACAATACCACCGTCGCAGTCGCCGATTTCACCATTGACGAAGCTAGCTGCTTCACTTGCAAAGAACAGAATCATCTGTGCAGGTTCACTTGGATCAGCTGCTCTTCCAAGTGGAATCATTGAGATAATACGCTTTGTCATTTCTTCATCCAATGCACTTGTCATTGGTGTCTTTGTTAAAGATGGGCAGACAGCATTGCAGGAAATACCATACTTGCCGCCTTCCTTAGCGATAGCCTTTGTCAGACCAATGACGCCAGCCTTCGAAGAAGCATATGCACCGGTACCCATTAAGCCGCCGCCGATCTTACCAGCGACAGAAGATACGTTGACAATTCTTCCGCCATGATTCTTGATAAAGTATGGATAAATTGCAGAGCACATTGTAAATGTGCCAGTCAGATTGATCTTGATGACCTTATCCCACTCTTCATCCGTAATATCCTGGAACTGAGGTCTGGAAATAATGCCGCCGACATTAATAACAACATCGACCTTGTGGTCGGCAACAACCTTTGCCATGACCTCACGAATATTCTTTGGATCACCCAGGTTGATCTTGTAAACATCACAGTTGCCAAGTTCTGCTGCTGTAGCCTTTGCCTTTTCTTCATTCAGGTCAAGGATGACTGCGTGTCCGCCGCCATTGACGACTCCCTTTGCGACTTCTCTGCCAATCCCCTGTGCTGCCCCTGTAATTACTACTGTTTTCCCTTCAAAATCCCACTTTGTCATATATTCTCTCCTTTTGTGCATATTTGCCCAATTTTCACCAGAAAAATATCCAGTGTTCCCTATTGCGGCTTTATCACACTATTTGTTATAATATTCTTACTTGTGATTAATTTCACTGGTCAATCTGTTTAAAATTCGTTTTCTTTTTGTAACAATTGCACAAAGGAGGAACCATGGAAGAAAGAGAATATATTGATGCAATGCTGGAAGCGGGCAACCTAAAAGAAGAAGCAGAGATCTGTGCAGATTTTCTGCAGGACCCTGTGGTTGTCATCTCTCCTTCCCTTGCCATCATCACCAATTCCACAAAACGTGCCATTCCAGATCATACATGGCAGAATGCTGTTCATCGGGGTTATATCACTTTGGAATTCGGCAATTCATTGAACAACTGGGATTCATTAAAAGATAAAGGAAAGGACTGCATGACCGTCAGCACCATTTCCAGCTACCGCCGCCGTTTCTTCCGCCTGCTTCATAAAGGGACAACGGTCGGTTACCTGAACGTTGGTGAAGTGGACCGTTCTTTAGATGATATTCCCGAAGATACGATCAACCTTGTCTGTCATTTCCTGACGCGTTCTATTTTGAATCATCAGCAGACACTGCAGTCCAGTGGAAACCGTCCGGAAGATATCATGACGGAACTGCTGCAGGGCTCCTACGTTGACCGGCTCCATTATCTGGAACGAATCAGCGATACCGTATTCGAAAAAGTATCCGCGCATCGGATTGCCTGCTTAAGTGTAAAAGGACTGCACAGTTATAATGCCGGCGATGATTCTCTGCGTGATGAGATCAGTACGATTCTGCCAGGCAGTATTGCCAGCGTCTTAGACCGCCGTGTCTACATTCTGATGCCGGTCTATGACAGTACAGAAGAGAACAGCAAGATCAAGGACCGCTTAGATAAATGGCTGGTCAAGAAGCACAGTTCCATCGGCATCAGTGATGTCTTCTATGATCTGTATCAGACTGGCAAATATAAAATGCAGGCTGAGTATGCCTTATCCCATATTGTGCATAAAACAATCCGTTTCTATGAAGAAGTCATTGTCCAGGATCTGATTGAACATATTCCTGCGGAACAAAGGAACTATTACTGCTGCACCTCCATCCGGCAGATTGCCCAATACGATAAGGAACACAATACCCAGTACATTCCAACCTTAAAGGCATGGCTGGTCAGTGGAACACGTTTAAAAGAAACATCTTATATTCTGGACATGCATCGAAATTCTATCAGTTACCGTCTGCAGAAGATTGAGGAAGAATTTCCGATTGATCTGAGTGATTCCAGTATGTATCTGTCCTGGCTGATGTCCTGTATTATCCTTTCAGAACCACAGAAGAATTAATCTAAAAAAGAGGAAAGTCTTTCCTCTTTTTCTTAATCAATCTTAACAATTGCCACGATATACATGCATTAAATATTTTGATGCGATTGTAATCAGTGAATCAAGTAATTGAATGTCTGTCGGTTCTGAATCCTGCATATGATATCTTGGGAAGAAGCGTGTGATATGGAGTGGCATCTCTGGGTCAATACTGGCAAGCCATTTCGCTTCTGCTTCCATATCTTTTGGGTCATCATTGAGTCCCGGCACGATCAAGCTGGTGACTTCGACATGACAGAGCGGATTAGCAAGAGCAATATTTGTCTTTACACATTCCAAATCTCCCTGCAGCTTTTGATAGATTTCCGGCCGGAATCCCTTCAGGTCGATATTCATCGCATCCACATAAGGCAGCAGTTCTTTCAGATAGTTCGATGAGACCATGCCATTTGTGACAAGAACGCATTTCAGATCTTTTTGTTTTGCCAATGCAAAACAATCACGAACATATTCATAATTAATAAATGGTTCATTGTAAGTAAAGGCAATGCCAATATTGTCATGCATCTTTTCCTGTACCGCAATGTCCACCAATTCTTCAGGAGAGATTTCACGGTTGGCACAAGAATCCGCACATGAGATCTCATAGTTCTGACAGAATGGACATTTCATATTGCAGCCGAAGCTGCCGGCAGACAAGATCATATGTCCTGGCAGGTAGCGGGCGAATGGTTTCTTTTCAATTGGATCCAGTGCCAGCGATGTCAGCTTTCCATACGCAAGCGATACAACTTTACCGTTATGATTCGCTCTTCCCAGACAGAAACCTGTTTGGCCCTCTTCCAAAGTGCAGTGATGCGGGCAAAGATCACATGTGGTCTTCATACATGTCTCACCACCTCAAAGCGCTGCAGAGTGATTGGTTCTTCTTTTGATATACCGCCTTTTCTGCGTGCGATGGCAATCTGTTCGTCAACGGTATCCACGCCTTCAAGATCTGGCAGCAGCAATCCTCTTCGACCGTCGCAGGAGACGATGACACCATACCGCTGCGGGTCAAGCTCCGTTGTGTCTTTGACCGGTTCCACTTCACCTAATACATCCACACTGATGACGAGACGTTCCAGTTCTTCTTCCTCAACTTCTGGAAAACGAGGATCTTCAGAACACGCAGACACGGCATTCTGCATGATCTCTTCAGCGATGCATGCCGTAGTCGGTTTGAATGTACCAATACATCCGCGCAGTTCTCCCTCTTCATGTAACGAGACAAAGACACCAGCTCTCTTTTCACGCATTTCTTTTGGGTAAGAAGACAGATCTGTTATCTTTGGCTGATGTTGAACGAAACGAATAATCGTCTCTCTGGCAAGGTGCACATATGGATCTTCCTTCGCCTGCAGCACCTTTGCCTTTTCCAGCATCTGTGCTTCATAGATTTCACCAATATTGCGTGATGCATCCCTGCCTTCCGGCAAGAATTCCGCAACCCCATAGCCTACGCCAAATGGACCTTCATAGGAATAGAGAGTACTGGCAACCTTTATACGGTCGAGAGCTCCGGCCATAATAATGAAAGAGCGCAGACCGCATTCCGCAGCCTTGTCGCAGAATGCCGACGCAAATGTCAGGAACTTCAGAAAGTCTCCTTTGGCAAAGGCTTCGGTAATCTCACGGTCAAACTGCGGTCCTTCCTTGGCAAAGCCATACGGCCCGTCTTCTTTCAGCTTATGTGAAAGATCGCCGCTGGCAATGAATACTGTTCTTCTCCCTAAACTCTCCACCGTTTCCTGAATGGCCTGTCCGAACTGATAATGGGCAAGAGCAGAAAGACCGGAGATGCCAATTCGTACGACCTTAAAGTTTGTTGTGTAATGATGCAGAAAATAAAGTGGAATCATGGTTGCATGGTCCAGTTCCGGATTTCGTTCACCCTGTGTTCCGGCAGGAATTCCTTTTTCCATACAGCGTTCTGACAATGCATGTACAAATTCTTCATCATAGTCTGCTTCTACGCTGACCTGTGGTGCACGGAACTGTCCAAAATTTCCTTGGGCATGCGAACCTGGTGAGATATGAAGATAATCCAGATAGGTCGTCGCATGCGGACTGGTAATGATCACGAGTTCTGGTTGAAAAGACGCTGCCTTTTTCATCACAGCTTCATACGAATCAATGGTTGTTTGAATGCCTTTTTGTTCTCCCTTTCCAACTTCCGGAATGATCAAAGGAGGATGAGGAACGCACACTGCGTAAACAATCGACATTTTACATCACCTCTCTTTCATTATATTCTGTTTCCACAATCAAGTTTGTTAAACCTTCCAGAATGTTTATAATGGATACAAACACAGGAGGAAATCACAATGCCTTGTACAACAATATTAGTCGGAAAACGTGCCACCTTTGATGGTTCTACCATGATTGCACGGAACAGCGATTCTGGTTCCGGTAAATTTACCCCAAAGAAGAAAACCGTCGTCCTTCCTTCAGAGATTGGCGATACATACACATCCATGCTGTCGCATGTAACGATTGCACTGCCAAAGAACCCAATGAAATATACGGCTCTGCCAAATGTCCTTCCCAACGACGGTATCTGGGCAGGCAGCGGTGTCAATCAAGCCAATGTCGGCATGACTGCCACGGAGACCATCACCACAAATGAACGCGTCATAGGTGCTGATCCGATGGTGGTCTATCACAAAGCAGAAAATGGACGGCCTGAAATTCCGGGCGGGATTGGTGAAGAAGATCTTGTAACCCTTGTTCTGCCATATATCCATACCGCAAGAGAAGGTGTTGAACGTCTTGGTTCACTCTTAGAACAGTATGGAACCTATGAAATGAATGGGATTGCCTTCCAGGATGTCGATGAGATCTGGTGGCTGGAATCCATCGGCGGTCATCATTGGATTGCCAAACGCGTACCAGATGATGCCTATGTTGTCATGCCGAATCAGTTAGGTATCGACAGTTTTGATCTGAAAGATGCTCTCGGGAAACAGAAAGATCATATGTGTTCTTCTGATATGAAGGAGTTCATTGAAGAGAATCATTTGGATCTGAGCCTTGATGGAAAACTGAATCCAAGGGATGCCTTTGGCAGCCACAGCACAGCTGACCACGTCTATAACACACCGCGTGCATGGTTCATCGAACGTTTCCTGAATCCATCCGCATGTAAGTGGGATGATGAAAATGGAGACTGTGTACCGGAATCCGATACCATTCCATGGTGCCGTGTACCAGAACGTAAGATCACCGTAGAAGACATCAAATATCTTCTCTCTTCCTATTATCAGGGAACTCCATATAATCCTTATGGAACCTTTGGGGACAATTCACAGCGTGGCAAATACCGTCCGATTGGCATCAACCGCAATGACTTCTTAGAACTGATTCAGATTCGTCCAAATCTGCCAGAGGAGATCCGTTCTCTGCAATGGCTGACCTTTGGTTCGAATGCGTTCAATGCCATGGTGCCATTCTATGCAGGATTAACAGAAGTACCTGCTTACTTTGGTTCAACACAGGCCCTGCCTTCCACGGAAGAATATTATTGGGCAAGCCGCATCTTAGGTGCCTTAGCCGATGCCCATTACAAAGCATGCATCTCTGCCATTGAAAATTATCAGCAGATGGTTGGCGCAAGATCCTGGCAGCTGGTCCATGAATATGATGAAGAAGTATTAAAGAATCCATCCCAGGCTGCCGCTCTCTGCAATGAAGCAGCACAAAAGACGGCCGCAATGTTAAAAGAAGAAACACAGAAAGCATTGGATAAAGTATTGTATGAAGCATCCTGCCGGATGAAAAATGCATACTCTCGTTCCGATTCCTAAAAAATAGAGTCTGCACAGCTAAACTGTGCAGGCTCTTTTCTTATCTACTTATCCAAGCAGTGCAGATGTATCCGCAAAGGACGCATGTTCCTTTACGGCTGTTCCAAGTTCTCTCATCTTCGAAGTATCGCCAACCAGTACAACACCGCATAAACGGCTGTTCAAGAAATAAGCTTTGCGGTACGTTCCTCTTGAGGCATCCTTGATCTCTAGAGTTTTGTACTGCATGTCTGCCTTTCCACCAAGATCTCCCGCCGCAAACAATGGTGTATCTAATCCAAAGAATGTCAGTGCAGGTGCTTCCGGTTCATATTCCAAAGTATCCCCTGCGGCATTGGCACCAGCCACTCTGCCTTCTTCCAAAGCCTGTGACCATAGTGCATAGTTGATGCCATTGTATTGAGCACAGTCACCGCATGCATACACATCTGCTGCATTTGTCTCCATCTTTGCATTGACGACAACAGCACGGTCACATTCGATACCGGCATCTTTTGCCAGGGCAACATTTGCGCGTACACCAGCTGAGACAATTACAAGGTCACATGGATAATCCCCCGTCTCAGTATGAACAATCCGTTCATCGCCTTCGGCTGTGATCTTTGTGATCTTGACACCCGTCATCATATGAAGGCCATGTTTCTCTGCCGACTCTTTGACCATCTGTGATGCCTGGCTATCTAATTGACGCGGCATCAGTCTGTCCATTGCCTCTAAGACAGTAACATCCTTGCCTGCTTTGGAAAGTTCCCAGGCAGCTTCTAAGCCAAGGACACCGCCGCCAATCAATACCGCTCTCTTCTTATCGCGGATCAGATCCTGGATTGCGGCTACATCACTTAACGTACGAATGGTTTTTACGCGGTCATCCTGTGATCCTTCAATCGGTGGAATAAAGCAGGAAGCGCCTAAAGCATAGATGCACTTATCATAGCTGAATGCTCTGCCGTCTTTTAACGTGATGGTCTTACTGCCGGTATCCATCTTTTCAATCAATGCCTGATTGATATATTGAATTTTGTTCTCATCAAACCAGGACTGTGGATGGATTGCAATCTGTGTACTGCTAAAGTCCGCTAAGAGTGCTTTTGTCAGCATTGGCCGATTATACGGCAGTTCGCTTTCTTTACTGAACATGACGATATTGCCAGTCGTGTCCCGCTGACGGATGGCTTCCGCTGCCGATACCGCAGCTGCACCGCCGCCAAGAATCACATAGATGCGGTTGGAATCCATACCGGTATGTTTCGCTTCTTCTTCATACGGCACAAAGCTTTCTTCGCCAGCACCGCACACTGGACATACGGTAATCGATGCATCAAAGATAGCACCGCAGATGACGCACTTGACCAGCTTGCCCGTATTGACTGCTGGTGATTTCACTTCTTTATTCAACAGCTTACAGCCAAAGTTATAGCCATAATCATACGCATCTTTTAATTGATTCTCATCTGGTTTAAAGCGGACACGGAAACCATCCACAACATTCATATGGAGCTGCTTCAAACGGTCCAGGATATGCGGTACACCTTCCCCGCTCCAGCCATAGGAGCCAAAGGCACTTGCCAGTTTTCCTTTATCGGTTGTCGCAAACATGGATGTTGTTAAAGCCCAGATTGGTGCCAATGCTTCGCCAACAATGGTCGGTGTACCAAACAATACAGCATCCGCAAAGGAAATCTCTGCCGATACTTTGCCAAGATCCTTTTCCTGTACCATATCAAACAGCTTCACTGCTACATTGCCACTGTCATTGATGCCCTTGGCAATCTGGCGTGCTAACTGTGCGGTATACCCGTAGGCACTGACATAGGGAATGACAACTGTCTTACGGTCATTTGGATTCACTGGTGAGCACCAGGTGCGGTACAGATCAAACAGTTCTTCAATATGACTGTCCAATACTGGTCCATGACCCGTGCATACCATATCGATATCAAGATCTTTGATTCGTTCCAGACCGTTGATCATATATGGATTCTTGAATGGTCCGATAATATTATCAAAATAATACTTGGCTGCACTTAAATACGCCTGCTCATCTGTGACTTTCGAACGCAGTACTTCTTCGGTTGCATAGTGGGAACCAAAAGAGTCACAGGTAAATAATGCTTTGTCTTCCACATCATAGGTGTACATGGTATCCGGCCAATGAAGATTCGGCAGAATCATGAACTGCAGTGTCTTATCGCCGAGCGATAACGTATCATTCTCTTTGACCGCAATGGAATAGAAATCATGATTGATGATCTCCTTTAAAAAGTTGATGGCCGTTGGTGTTGCGACAACCTTGATCTCCGGATTCATCGCAATCAGTTTTTCAATACTGCCCGCATGATCAGGTTCGGTATGATTCATGATGATATAGTCAATATCCTTTACATCGCATACCGATTCAATATGTTTCAGATAGTCATCAAAGAAAGAGACCTTCGCTGTTTCAAACAGCGCTGTCTTCTCACTTCCCTTTAATAAATAAGAGTTATAACTCGTCCCGTACTCTGTATGCATGACAATATCAAACGTACGTAAGTCATAGTCCTCAATTCCTACCCAAAATAAATTATTTTTTAATTGTAAATGATCCATGGTGAAGCCTCCCTATTAACTTAAATATACAGTAAATCATGCCAACTTCAACGGTTATGACCGCTGACCCGATAGCTTGTTAAAAAGTCAAAAAGAATAACAAATCACCTGAATATTGGAACTGCTTATTTGCAGTGTTCCCGGTCAATCTCTGCCACTTTATTTCTACGGCGTACATACTTTTCACCTTCCAGCGGATCAGTATGCATATAGGTCTTTACAATCTCCATAGCAATCGCTGGTCCGATGATTTTACCGCCGATGCATAGAACATTGGCATCGTTATGCTGGCGTGCTAAGGAAGCACAGAATGGGTCTTGACAGACACACGCAAAGACATGCGGCAGTTTATTAGCAATCATTGCACTGCCATACCCAACACCATCCACAAAAATACCTCTTTCACAGGTTCCATTCGATACTGCAAGTGCTGCCGGCAGGACAAAGTCCGATAGATCGCAGGACTGTTCATCATAGGTTCCAAAGTCCTGTACTTCATGTCCTTCGGCTTCTAAACACTTTTTAATCTCATTCTTCAGTACTGTTCCTGCATGATCATTTGCCATTGCTATCTTCATATCAAAAGCCACCTTTCTCTATGAATCTCGTTATCTAAATTCTAGCATGTCATCTTAACAGTTATCCATATATAAAAAAGGCGGAATGTGAAGTGAACCCACTTCTTTGGACAAAATGGTTATCTAGATTCTAAGGCTTGAGCCCTTGCCTCGCAAGGAGTCAGGCCTTTTAAATTTACCTGTATGCGTCTGTTGTTGTAATAATCGATATATTCTTCAATGGCTGCCTGCAGTTCATCAAGTGTACTGAACTCATATTCATGCCCATAGAACATCTCGTTCTTGAGCCTGCCAAAGAAGTTCTCCATGACACAGTTATCTAAGCAGTTCCCTTTGCGGGACATGGACTGTATGATCCCATTATCCTGCAGCACCTTGTGATACTGGTACATCTGGTACTGCCATCCCTGGTCGGAATGGAATATCAGTCCTTTCAGGTCATTGTATTTTGAGAATGCCTTGTCCAGCATGTCCTGTACCTGAAAGTATGTTGGATTCGTTGATACGTTATAAGAAATAATCTCATGGTTGTACATGTCCATGATCGGTGAAAGATACAGCTTGCCTGCAGCGATATGGAACTCTGTGACATCGGTGGTCCATTTCTGATTCACGCCGGTCGTACTGAAGTCGCGCATATAGACAGTATTACCTTTCTCATCTGTTCCCTTGATGAGGAGCTGGCTCTTCACTGTCCCGTTCATATCTCCCCTGTAGGACTTGTATTTGGCCTTTGGAGTGACACCATAGAGCTCCATCCTTGTCATGAGGCGCTTGACTGTCTTATGGTTCACATCCCATCCATCTCTTCTCAGGTCCAGTGTGATCCTGCGATAGCCATATCTGCCTTTATTCTCATAGTAGCGGCAGATGATCTCATTCATGAGGCTGTCATTCTTGGCATCTGGATCTTCTCTGTCCTTCCAATAGTAATAGTCCGACCTGGAGATCTGGGGCAGTGATGGGCGTGCCTTGATGGCCTTTAGTATGAAGACCACCGAGCACTTCAGTTCCTGCCTCAGTTCGGTCACTGCTTGTGCGATCTCTTGTTTTCTCGCTCTTCTCTTTCCGAAACTAAGGCATCTAATTTTTTTATATATTCGTTCTGTATTGTAAGAATCAAGTTCTGCTTGCGTAGATCGGAGTTCTGCTTTGACAGTGCTTCGTTCTCTGCCTGCAGCTCCTTCAAGGTCTTTTCCTTCTTTGGCATGTCGTCCACGTTTCCTTTCAACGACATTATACCCATTTTCCTTGTATTCTTTTATCCATCGCGCAAGGATCCCATTGTTAGCGATACCGAGGTCAAGAGAGACACCTTCTGCAGATTGATGACCAATCAGAACTAAATTGATTGCTTCTTTCTTGAACTCGGTTGAATAGTGCGTGTAATTGTGCTCGAGTTTCTGCACACCGTATCGATCAGCTAAATGGACCATATACTCTATAAACTGATGATTCAATTGATACTTACAAGCAAGAAATCTTGGTGACCTGTGCTCAAATTTCCATTCGTTATAGATCTGTATCTTCTGTTCCAATGTCAGTTTCATAAAGAAAAACCCCTCCAGTTGGTTTTGTCCAATTTTTGGGGTTCACTTCAATGAGTTCATTCTGCCTTTTCTGACAATTCTAAATACGTTTGTTCGCTCTCTTCCAATTCATCTCTTTTGCTCTGCAGCTGATCACCAATGGTCTGGATCTCTTTGAAATCCGTAACCGAGGACAGCTGTTCCTCCAAAGAGTCAATATCTTGTTCTAGCTGAGGAAGTGCTTGTTCCAGACGTTCCAATTCCTTCTTTTCTTTATAAGACAGGTGATTAGAAGGTCTCTTTTCTCTTTCTTTGACTGGCTGTACTTGAGCTGGTTCTTTCTCATTTGCTTTGGCTTCTAAGTAGTCAGAATAGGATACCTGCTTTTCAATGATCTTCTGGTCATCAAAGACCAATAGATGATCCATGGTCTTATCCAGGAAATAGCGGTCATGACTGACCGCAAGCACTGCACCATGGAAATCATCCAGATAATCTTCCAAGACGCCCAAGGTATCGGTATCCAGATCATTGGTCGGTTCATCCAGAATCAGGATATTCGGTGCCTGCATCAAGATGGAGCATAGATAGAGTCTCCGCTTCTCTCCGCCAGAACATTTCGCAATCATCTTATACTGATCTTCTTTAAAAAATAAGAAGCGTTCCAGCATCTGGCTGGCGGTAATCTCTTCATGATCCGCCGTATAAACAACGGAACCAAATTCTTTTAAGTAATCGATGACTCTCTGATCGTCCTCAAAGACATCATTATGCTGGGCAAAATAGCCAATCTTGACCGTTTCTCCAATTTGGATGGTACCGGTATCTGCTTTTTCCATTCCCATAATGATCTTTAGCAACGTACTCTTCCCGCATCCATTTGCACCGATGATGCCGACGCGGTCCATTCGTTTGATTGTATAGCTGAAATCTGAAAAGAGATGATTCTCCCCAAAAGATTTTGATACATGTTCTAAGGCAATGGTATTGTTGCCGAGTCTTGTCGTAGCGGACTTCAATTCCAGCTTTTCATGTTCCTGCTGTACTTCCATTGCCGCAATCTTTTCGAAATGCTCAATTCTACTCTTCTGCTTGGTGCTTCTTGCCTGGGCACCGGCATGGATCCACTCAATTTCCTTGCGCAGGAAATTCTGCCGCTTCTGTTCACTGGCCATTGCCTGTTCCCGGCGCATTTCTCTTTGTTCAAGATAGACCGCATAGTCACCATCATATTGATAGAGATGTCCATTATCCACTTCCACAATGTGATTGGTAATTCTGGATAAGAAATACCGGTCATGGGTGATCAGCACCACCGCTTTTGAGACACGTGCTAAGTACTTCTCCAGCCACAGTACCATTTCCTGATCCAAATGGTTTGTAGGCTCATCTAATAAATAGAGATCTGCTTTCTGGATCAAAGAGATGGCTAAAGCCACCCTCTTCTTCTGTCCGCCAGACAGCACATCAATTTTCTGTTCATAGTCGGTTATGCCAAGCTTATTTAAAATAGCATTGATCTGATAGACTTCTGTTTCTTCACGCAAGGCAGAACGTACTGTTTCATATACCGATTTCCCTGGCGCAAATTCACTGTTCTGCGGACAGTAGGAGATCTTATATTTCTTCAGGACGGTCACTTTTCCGTCATCGGGTTTTTCTATTCCCGCAAGGATCTTCATGAACGTCGATTTTCCAGCACCGTTCAATCCAACAACACCCCATTTATCTTTTTCATTGACCACAAAATTGACGTGATCCAGAATCGGTTCAATCGCATATTTATAGCTGACATCTTCCAGCGAAATAATCATAGCAGTCCTCCACAACCACGTAATAGTAATGTCTTTTGACAGTAATTGCAAACACGTACGAATTCATGAACTGCAAATCCTTTCGAAGCAGAGGTTGATGCATGCTGATTTGATTTTTCTATTCCTGAACAATGCATAAAAAAGCCCTGACTACATACAGTTCAGGGCAGTATCGATTCTTTTCATACAGCGAGCCCACCTGTCGATAGACTGTCCGGATATCGCTGCATTGTCTAACACGAAACGATTGATTTCTCTAAGAAAGCCATCGATTCATTAATTGATCCATTGGGCGGCAGATTGGTTTAGAAAGAAGGCCTACAAACACAGCAGCCGCAATGGTCCCTTCCCGGATTCCCAATAGTTCACCTTTCATCAAAATACCAATCAATGCACCAACTGCTACTAAAATGCAGTCAAAGCACATCTTCATGTTGCTGAATTTCACTGGCAGTACTTTGCAGATTGCCAATACAAGTCCTTCCCCTGCCAGGGTCACCACATTTGCTGTGACTTCCATGCTTACACCAACCGCAACCAGCAGGATTCCAATCAAACAGAAAATCCATTGTACAAAATAAGAAGAATACTGCAGATTCCGTAAAAGACCTACCGAGAGATCAAACATCATCTCAAATTACCAGATACCTAATAATTTCCACCATAGGCCTCCAACAACTCCCCACATAAGAATGTGGAAGATCGATAGGATAAAACCAATTTGCCACCATTTGCTCTGAGATACATACCCACTGCCGAAAAACACTGGCGCAGGTCCCATTCCATAATGTGTCAGACATCCAAACAGGTTGCTGAAATAGGCAAGCAGAAGAGCTGCCATCATCGAAGGTGCACCTGCAGAAGCAATGACATTGATGAAGGCACTGTACATTGCGCTGACATGTGCAGTACCACTTGCAAATAGGTAGTGCGAATAGAAATATATAATGGCAAGGATGCATAATGCAGCTATCCAGTTCATACCGGATACAGCAGATGATATCATCGTACTGAACCATGGAATCATACCGGTTGCATTCAGCTGCTGTGCCATCATAACTAGTACCGAGAACCAGATGAGCGTGTCCCACGCTCCTTTTTCATTTTTCACATCTTCCCAGTTTAAAACACCGGTCAGGAGTAAAATTACAAGTCCAATAAATGCTGTCAATGTTTCATCAATGCCAAATTGACCGCCAAAGATCCACAACAGAACCAGAAGAATGAATACAGCGATCATATATTTTTCATTCTTTGACAGCAGACCCATATCATTTAATTTCTTTTGCGCAAATCCAGAAGCCCTTGGCGTCTCTTTGATTTCCGGGGGATCGATTCGATAGATAATGATTGGAATCAAGATCAACGAAAGCACACCTGGAAGAAGAGCCGCAAGGAACCAGCTTTCCCACGTGATATTGACACCAAGAACATCTTTGGCAATACTGACCGTCAAAGGATTGGCAGCCATCGCGGTCAAGAACATTGCGGATGTCACCATATCACATTGAAAAACTGTCGTAGTCAGATACGCGCCAATCTTTCTCTCTGTACCATCTTTAGGATTCGAATCAAACGCAGTACTAAGCGAACGAACAATTGGTGACAGGATACCACCGGCTCTAGCCGTATTGCTTGGCATTGCCGGTGCAATCAACAGATCACTGAAAGCAAGAGCATACGCAAGATTGATTGTCTTCCTGCCAAATTTCTTTACAAAAAGATATGCAATCCGTTCTCCAAGACCTGTCTTGATAATTCCTCTCGAGATAAAGAATGCCATTACAATCAGCCAGATTGTTGTATTGGAGAAGCCGGACAGAGCATCCGTTATCGTTACACTCCTAGAGAGTACAAGGAAAATTACCGCAATCAATGCGGCTGCTCCCATTGGAACTGGTTTGATGATCAAGCCAACAATGGTTGCTAGAAAGATGCCAAACACATGCCAGCCGGCCGCAGAGAGTCCCGCAGGAACTGGCAGCACAAAAAACAAGGCACCAATCATAATACAGATCAACAGACGGAATGCCTGTTTCTTGTTTAATCCCTCCGTCAAATTACCATCTCCCCTCTAACGATTCTTTTAATATTCCCGATATTCTGGGAACCATTTACAATTTTTGACACATGTATCTGCGTTCTTTACCTCAACGCGATTCAGTCCCTCTGATACAGCTTCACTGACAACATTTGCAGCAACTGTCTCTGAGAATTCTGCCAATTTTGAAACAGGTGGAAGAACAGCTGCACCAGATACAGACGCATCTACAATGCCACCAATGGAATGAGCTGCAACTGAGATCATACGATCGGTTAACAGCTTTGCACGACAGGCAATGACACCCAGTCCAAGACCTGGATAGATCAACGCGTTATTGGCCTGGCCAATTTCATAGGTACTGCCGTTATAACTTACCGGTGCAGATGGAATGCCGGTTGCGACCAAAGCATGTCCATCGGTCCATTGAATCAGATCTGCTGCTTTCGCTTCGGCAAGCTCAGTAGGATTGCTGAGCGGGAAGATGATTGGATGTTCTGTATGAGATGCCATCTCTTTTACAATGGTCTCTGTAAATGCACCGCTTCTGGTAGAAGTGCCAACCAGAATGGTTGGGTGGACTGCTTTGACAGCTGCCTCTAAGTTTGTAAGATCCGCATCCGCAAATTCATTTCTTCTTCTGGCAAATGGTCTCTGCTCCGGTGTAAGATCACTCATATCCTCAAACAGCAGTCCCTGTTTATCCACTAAATAGAATCTGTTCTTCGCATCTGCTTCACTCATTCCTTGATCCAGCATTTCCTGATAAATCCGCTTGACGATGCCGCATCCAGCAGTACCTGCGCCAAAGCACATATACTTCTGGTCAGATAATTTCTCATGAGAGATATTCAATCCGCCAAGAATGCCAGCCAGTGTAATGATTCCCGTACCTTCAATGTCATCATTGAAGACAGGATACTTTTCAACATATTGATTCAAGATATTAGCTGCATTGTCTCTGCCAAAGTCTTCAAAGTGCAGATAAAGATCTGGGAACATCTTTTCAACTAATTCAACAAATTGATCGACAAAGCGGTAATATTCCTCTCCCTTGCATCTGCTGTGATGAAGGCCTAAATACAGTGGATCGTCAATTAATGACTGTCTAGCAGTTCCTGCATCAATCACGACCGGCAGGACTTTTGCCGGATCAATTCCAGCAGCGGCGGTATAGACCATCAGTTTGCCCGTGGAGATGCTGACACCATTTGTACCCCAGTCACCAATTCCTAAAATCGCTTCGGCATCTGTAACAACGATCAATTCAATATTCCGGTCTTCTGCTGCATTGCGAATAGACTGCTCCATACTTTCCGGATGATCAATCGAAAGATATGCAGCATTTTGCGGTGTAATAAAGAATTCACTGTAGTTGCGGATACTTTCCGCAATTCCCGGGTCATATACAATCGGCATGAACTCTTTGACATGCTGAGAAAACAGATAGAAGAATAAAGTACGATTGCGGCTGAAAATGTTCATTAAATAATGACGCTTCTCCGTGACATCTGCTTTCTTCTCTACATTCTCATATGCCTGCTGTGCCTGCATCGATAATGTCTGAACAACGGGTGGAAGAATACCGACCAGACCATACTTCTGACGCTCGTCCTGCGTAAATGCAGTCCCTTTGTTTAAAAATGGATCATTCAGTAAATCATAACCTGTTTTCATATGCTTTCGAATCTCCTTTTCTGAGATACATTGAACATTTCCTTCAATATCCCTTATTTCATAAGGAAAGATAGTATATTTAAAAAGTCTTGTGAAATACATAGTTGTTTCTCAGGCAAACTTTTTGTTATGATATAGATATAGAACTGCTAAAATAGCAAGTATTGATAAAAGAAGGACTACCTATGACAATTACGCAGATTGAATACTTTGTGACTGTATGCCGATACCATAATTTTTCAAAGGCTGCAGAAGAACTGCACATTTCTCAGCCAGGGATTTCAAAATCCATGAGAGAGCTGGAAGAAGAATGCGGTACTGCTTTATTTGAACGGAATTACAACAACATTGTTATTACAAAAGAAGGCGAAATATTGCTGGAGAGTGCACAGCGATTTCTCGAACACTATCACGATTTACAGATGACAGTGCATTCTCTTGCCAGCGGCAAGTCACTTTTAAGGATTGGTGTTGTCCCAATGTGCGGAAATACTGTTTTTCCACGCTTGCATACCGGCTTCATTGATGCTTTCCCGGACGTACGGATAGAGACCTTAGAAGATACTGCCTCTGTCCTTTATGATCTTCTTGACCAGCATGAAATTGATTTTGCCCTCTGCGTAACAAACCATCTTCCTGATGATCACTACAGATACTTTGTGTTAAAGAAAAGTCATCTTGAATTATTTGTTCCAAAAGGCAGTCCCTTATCAAAACGGAAAGAAGTTGATTTAAAAGATCTTGTGGATGTCCCACTGGTTCTTTTCTCCGATCATTTCGGACAGACCAAATATATACGACGCATGTTTGACCTTAATGGTGTACATCCTCTTGTGCTACATCAGACAAACCAGGTCTTTACGATTCTTGAGTACATTCGCTCTCATGTGGCATCTGGATTTCTATCGGAAGAATTTGCCGCAGAAGAATCCGGGATTGTACCAATCAAAGTCAATCAATTTCCCGCTGCTTATATCAACCTTGTATGGGCGCAGGATGAAACCCGCTACCCATCAATGCAGAAATTTCTGCAATTCGTGAAATCAAAATATCCGTCCAAAGAATAAGAGAGAATCCACAACAAAATTCATGAAACAAAAAAAGGAAGAGCTCATGAGTTCTCCTTTTGATTGGATATGCATAATTGTTTGCAGCGATTCTGATTATTTCTGTTTTCTACTCCCAGTCGATTGCGGCCAAAGTTCTCATAGCTCATTAATAACTTCTTCAGTTGGCCCCTGCTGATAACAGTTGGTTCTTTTCTTCTTTTTTGTTTAATATCTCCAACATGATCTTACCGATTTCGGGATCAAACTGTGTGCCCAGTCCTTTTCGGATTTCATCTTCTGCATTGCTTTCGTTCAATGCGCCCCGATAGGAACGCGTTGTTGTCATTGCATCATACGAATCGGCTATCCCAATAATTCTTGCAACAAGTGGGATTTCAGTCCCCTTCAATCCATCCGGATATCCATGCCCATCATAGCGTTCATGGTGCCACCGTACACCCTGTTCAATCATTGGCATTGCTGTAATCGGATGCGTAATCGATGCTCCAATCACTGTGTGCTTTTTTATAGTGTCATATTCATCTTTTGTAAGGCGTGTTGTCTTATCAATAATGTTTAAAGGAATCCCGATTTTCCCGACATCATGCATCAAAGCAGCGTAATAAACACTGTTTATTTCTTTCTCATTCATTCCCATATATTCCGCTATTTTCTTTGAATATTCCGCTACGCGTACGGAATGGCCGCTGGTATAAGGGTCCTTTGCTTCAATCGCACTCGTCAATGCAAGCATTGACTGCTCTGTAAGTTGTTTAATCTCTTCATTTTTCTTGGTCAGGGCACGAATCAGATCTTTGGAATCGAGAAGTGTATAAAGCATCAAAATACAGCAGATACTATGCACAAACAAATCAAAATTCTTCACAGGAAGTTCTGCCTGAACAAACATCGCTACTGCCGAAAGCATTGCAATGGTAAGCACTGCAACCGTCACACCATGACTTACTTTGTTGTGATTGACCAATAGAACAACTGCACCAATGCAGTAATAATACGTAGCAAATATATAGAATGTAACATTCAATGGGCCTGCATGCAGAGAAAAATCAGAACTGAAATAGAAAACATTATGTAGATAGAAATTAACAATGATTTCTATGATTGCAGCAAGCATGACAGGATCCAGCAGCATATGCAGTAGACGGCGATGCTTATCGTGGACAAAAATCGCCATATAAACAACGATATAATATGCAAGAAACAATTTGAAAATAATTCCCGCTGATCTGACAAGGAAAAAAAGATCGACATTCTGATAGATATACGTAGGAATTGGTTTTTCTGTCAATCCGTACGCCAATCCAACAATAATAAGAATGAGCGGAAAGATAATAAATGCGCTATTTTCTTTTTGCTTAAAGCTTGTACCGGATCGTAATATAAGAATCATGATAACGACAACGTCAACTGTAAGTGATGCCCATGTAAAAGAAAGCATTTTATTCTCCTAAAAGATGTGAAATGAAATTCATTTTCTTAGTATTTTTTTATAAAGTAATAGGTAATGAATCAAAAAACGACAATAAAACATAAGCGATTTCATCTCAGGCGTTTTAACACTCGATGAAACTTTTCTCTGTGATTATACTAGCAAATCACCACTAATTCCACTTATCTTGATAATATATTTCAAAAAAATTATGGTAGTACTATCAGCAGGCTAAAGATCGACAGATTTATAGACGACTACCTTTTTCTCGCTTCTCTGTCAGCTCACTCGTAAGATTTTTAGAATCCAGGTATAGTTTGTTTTGAGACAACAGCTCGATTGAAAAAAGGAAGAGGTATCTCTTCCCTTTCATTGCATTTGATTATCGTTACAGATCCTGCTCTATCATTCCCACTCGATAATAACATCTTTAAATAAGCTATACAGTGATATTTGTTACATAATATTGGTCGTAATTCTATTCTACGCATTCGATACATATAACGAAAATAATTAGGTCAAAATTTGATCGCGGAGTTTATGAATATGTATTGATAATGATCCGCCAAACCATTCACAGGTACTCAACTGGCAATGCCACAAGATTTTCCCGCAGGTAAAGTTTCTGCTCACATAAACAAAGAATAGCACCCATCCCACGCTTTTGTTCTGTCACTTTATCAAGAACTGTATTTGTTGATGCCATAGATGCTTTTGGATTTCCTGTCATCTTAATCTCTACTGGATAAAGAACACCATCTTCTTCAATAATCAGGTCTATTTCATTATCTGATGTTCCGCGATGATCTTTCCCACGATAATAGAAGACACTGAATCTGTAATCGAGCCCTTCATTTGAATATGATTTTAAAATTTCCGACACCGCAAATGTTTCAAACATGTTGCCTGCCACAGCACTGACCTTCAATGTTTCTGGTGTCAGCCAACGAGTCAAATAGCAGGCAAGACCTGTATCCCTAAAATATATCTTTGGGGAACGGATTGCCCGATTCAAGGCACTGGCACTGTAAGGCTGTAACAAATAAATGATTCCCGTTCTTTCTAAAATAGATATCCACTTTTTAATGGTGGGTTCAGACACACCAACTTCACTCGAAATATTCGCATAATTCAATACTTCGCCTGTTCTGGCTGCTGCCGCAGTCAAGAACTTCATAAATGTAACGCCATCACTGTCTATTAATTCATGGATATCTCTTTCCAGGTAAGTATTTACATAAGACGAATAGAAGTCCTGCCATTCTCTTTTGGATGCATATAATTCCGGATAGGAACCTTTATGAATGATAGTCCATATATCTTTGTATTTCTTGATCTTTTTCTCTCTAGCTGAAATATACTTCTCAGTAGGAATAAAATGTTTATTAAATTCAATCTTGTGAATTTCCCGCAATGATAATCCTGCCAATTCCATAACTGATACTCTGCCCGCAAGAGACTCACTGACATCCTTCATCAATGCAAGGCTCTGTGAGCCGGATAGGATAAACTGACCCCTTTTATCACTCTCATCGACTCTTCTTTTAATATCTTCTAGAATTGTTCCTTCTTTCTGTACTTCATCAATGATCAGGGGACATGGGTTATTCAAAAAGAACAGATTAGGCTCTTCTTTTGCCTGCATGCGTACTAATCTGTCATCAAATGTCACTTTATTGTAATTTGCATATTCATGGTTTAAAACGGTTGATTTTCCAACCTGCCGTGCACCGGTCAATAAGAGACATTTACTGTTGGATGACCGCTTTTTCAATAATGGTTCAATCGCTCTTTTAATGTATACCATGTCTCCTCCTTTGTGTCTAATCTAATTTCTAACTTTAGTTTAGCCACATTAGACTGAGCTGTCAATGTGAATGAATTTATTTTCTCTAAATAAACTTGTTCAGGGTCATGCAAACTATTTACACTCAATGATTCCATTTTATCGTAAACTCTATATTGCCATATTGGTTTCATAATATACGTTAAATCTCTACATATTCTATTCATTCTACTTATTTCATATAAATTATTTGGTCAGAATTTGGTCACGATATAAACAATTCTTGTCAAAAGGAGTTGTTGTATATAATTCTGCTTGTTTGTGACAGCCCATTTTATTACGACACTATTTACGTCATTTATTACGACATCTATTTAAACTTTTTCACGATGTAATGCCCACCACGATTTGAGCCTGTATGTTCGATTCTGCCTGATTCCATCAATCTCTTAAGGGCTCGTTGAATTGTTCTTGAAGATACACCCTTGACCCCTGCCAGACTGTCTGCTGTCCTCTTATTATCTTCTTTTAATGGTTTCATCTTATCAATATTATTGTCGTAATAAATGTCGTAATTAAATTTTCAAAGTCAAAAAGAAGCCAACGCAATAAAGAAAGCATCCATGGGCTTTGCTAAAACTATCTGCATTGTCCATGGATACGAAATTGTATATGTTTTTAAACTCAAATCTATTCCCACTCGATAATTACATTGTATTCTGTGTTGAATGTGGTTGTTTTAAATGCATAAAACACCCTGTTTGTATCCATATTGCCCGTATTATTCGACGTTTCCAGAAGGAATGGGGTCATTGTGGGTCACTCTTATTACACTTTGTGTCAAATCTACCCAACGTATGTTTTGATATGAAAGATACATATTTATTCATCAAACAAAAAGGGAAGAGATCGTTCGGCTTTACATTCCACTGATATGATAAATATTCGATAAATAGATTTTTTCGCTTTAAAAGATATTGCTGTCTAAATGATAAGTTTTATTTTTCTTCCATCCTTCTTGATTCCCTCAATCTCTAAAGAGCCCTTTAACTGTTCTTCAAGATACATCTGAAGATTCTGACAGCATTGCTAAATGCTCTCATTATCGATAATAGTTGATCATTATCATTTTTAAATCTTCATCTTCCTCATTGACATAGACATGTTCCTTATCAGAATGAAAACTAATGGCATCCCCTCCATATAGAACATGCTCACCATCATCCAATTTGATTCGAAGTGTTCCCGAAATAACATATAAATATTCATCCGTGCGTTCGCCATGTCCTTGTGCAATGTAGCTTTTAGTTGGCTTGATGGTCATTTGAAACAATTCAAAGTTCCGCTTCTCTGAATTATGATAATAACAACGAAGAAATCCATGATCTCCATCCAAAGTTTGAACCGGAATATCTTTAGAAGAAATGACAGTTCCCCCCTCGATTCTTTGATCCAGTAAAGAAGTGTACGGAATTTCTAACGCATCTGCAATCTTCCAAACTGTATTGATTGAAGGATTGCTGACACCTTTTTCAATTTGTGACAGCATCATTTTGCTTACATCACTCATCGTTGAAAGCTGACCGAGACTGAGATTCCGCTCTTTACGAATTCTTTTCAAATTTTCGCCTATAATTTCTGAGATCTCCATTTTATTCGCCTTCTTATTGACAGATATAGTATACAGAAGTACATTATACCATGCATATTATATTATACATTTGTATATTATATAGTGCATAGAAGAAGGATGTAGCAAATGAAGAATTCAACCCTTGTATTCACCAACCGTGACCTTCGGAACCTGATTATTCCATTATTTATAGAACAATTTTTGCTTGCACTTGTTGGCATTGTAGACACATTTGTAGTCAGCTATTCCAGTGAGGCTGATGTATCTGGTGTATCTCTCGTCAATTCTTTTAACACTGTATTTATTTTTCTTTCGACCGCATTGGCAATTGGCGGTGCTGTTATTATCAATCAATATATTGGTGTTGGTCGAAAAGACGATGCCAGTCGTTCCGCCAGTCAGCTATTTATGTTCTCCCTGATCAGTTCCATCATCTTTTCCTTATTGATCTTATTGATAGATCGTACTCTGCTGAATTTTCTGTTTGGCAAAGTTGAACCAGATGTAATGGAAGCATGTGTCATATATTTGAGAATATCTGTCTATTCTTTCCCCGCACTTGCTGTTTATAATGCAGGAGCTGCTCTATGCCGCAGTATTGGAAAGGCAAATATTACAATGTATATTTCGGCAGCAGCGAATATCGTAAACGTTATTGGTGACATTTTAGGTGTGTTCTATTTCCATGCGGGTGTCGCGGGTGTTGCTTACCCTTCATTGCTTTCCAGGGTTATCATGGCGCTTGGCGTCACTGTTTACTGCATGAATCCTAAGCAAGAGATTCGCTACAAATACACCGATATTTTTGCTTGGGATCATCATCTTTTGAAGCAGATTCTAACAGTAGCAGTGCCAAATGGCATCGAAAATGCAATTCATCAGTTAGTAAAAGTTGCATTGAGCAGTATGATTGCCTTATTTGGAACTTATCAAATAGCCGCAAATGGTGTTGCCCAGAATATCTGGTCATTAGCCGCATTAATGGGCCTCGCAATGGCGCCTGTCTATTCTACAGTGATTGGTCAATGTATGGGAGCCAGAAATATTGATGCTGCAAACTATTATTTCAAGAAGCTAACGAAAATCAGTTTTATTCTTTCGATACTATGGAATGCATTCATATTCATGATCACACCAATCATGTTGAAATTCTATTCTATTTCTTCAGAGACAGCCTCTCTCGTTCTAAAGCTGGTGTTGATCAATAATATATTTAATGGCGTTGCATATCCTTTTGCTGGACCATTAGGCAATGGACTCCGTGCAGCAGGAGATATTAAATTTACTATGATTGTTTCTGTTGTATTGACCATTGCCGCTAGATTGTTCTTTTCCCAATTATTTGGCATTTGGCTGAACTTGGGAGCAGTAGGAATTGCTTTCGGAATGAGTATTGATCTGGTTATTCGTGGAATTATATTTATTTGGCGGTATAGAAGTCAAAAATGGATTTCATTTCAATTGATCTAAAGCTGGTTAGTGTTAAATTGTCTTTCCGTTGGATTAATTTATTTAAGTAAATATCTCGTTTTATTATCTTCATAACCATTCCCTTCTTTGGTGTATTTCCACCTTTTTATGTAACATTTGCCTATATTAAAAAAATCTGTGACTATGTACTCTCTCATAGTCTCAGACCACAATGCAAAATATTCTTAATTCTATTCCCACTCGATAATTACATTGTAATCAACTATACACGGCGCTATTTCCATGACAGTATCGCCATCGTGGACAGCTTCCATGTGATGCAGTGGCTGGAGAACCTGATCGGAAGATATATCAATGATGTAAAGATGCGCTACCAGGATAGGGACAGGAAGGGCCTTGAGGACCGCAACTATGCGCACAACCATGACTTTGAGACACAGAAGGATTCGCAGGAAGTATATATCCTCAAGAATGCGAAATGGGTCCTTCTGATGCGGAAGGACAGGATCAAGTATTCTGGGAGACATTACAATCATTTCTTGAATCAATATCTGGATGCTTATGACTGGCAGAAGATGTTCCTCAGCCTGGATCCCGCGTTCGATAAGATACGGTTCTATAAAGATATGTATGAAGAGTTCAACAGCAGCTGGGTCAATGATAAAGATGGAGCCAGCGAGCACCTGGAAGAACTTATAAATGTCTACAGTAACTGTGACATCAAGATCTTCCGTGAGTTCTCGAACCTGCTTTCCCACTATCATGATCAGATCATCAATTCATTCACGTTCGTCAGCGGTGCAGAAGCTCTATCGAACAGCGAGACTCTCAGGCAGCTTTCGAACGGGCCAATGGAATCTTTCAATAATAATCCTTCCTCACTGCGCACCCAGTCCCATGGAGTAAAGAACTTCGAATACACAAGGAACAGGATCCTATGGGCAATGCGAGACAATCCACCTGTCCATATCGTTCCTAAGACTGCAGAAGACGTGCACACTTATACCCAGAAGAAGCGTGGCTCATATAACAGAACAAAGTAAAGAATCACATTGATCTAAGCCAAATGAAAAGGACCGCATGCCTTCATGACATACGGTCCTGTTTTGATAGATCTGATAACCAGACCCCGGAAGTCGACCCCGCTAGAATTCGCAGAAACCCCGGTTAACTTTGGTTATCCTCTTTTTGTTTGAATTCATATATACAGTTTATATCTTTACACCAAGCCGTTTGCATAGATCTGCATATCTTCTCTTTGACACCGGCAGTACTGTTCCATCTTTCATCTCGACCTCAAACTTCCGCAGCATTTTGATCTGCATTGAATTCACACAGTAGCTGCGATGAACCATCAAGAACTTTGGAAACACTTTCTTTTGAAAATCATTTAAATTTTGATGAATGCGGATGGTCAGATCTGCCGTATGAATTTCCACATATTTATTATCTGCCGCCAGATAATTTACAGACCCTTTTTCTAAACGATGCAGAATCCTTTCTGTATCCATGACAGTCACAACACCTTGACTGATCTTTGCACGCAGATATTCATACGATGCCTTGGCTGCCTTTACGGGAAAATCTTCATCTGGTGCAATCGCTCCCATGCCACAAGATACATGCACGTGGGTAAGGCTGAGATGTTCATAAGATACTTTCCAAATGAAGGTAAGTCTCTGCCATTCGTGCAGAGACATTGTTTTGTTTTCTAGATTCATCATGAAACTTCCTGCCACAACATAATAATCCGTGCCGGAATCTACAATCGTATATATTTGTGAAGATAATGTACAGGGAACAACGTGGCTTCCTGCAAGTTCCAAGCCCTTCACTACAGCATCTTTGCCAATATAAAACTGGCCGGTTGCTCCGCCAATCCAACTTGAATTTTTATCCAGTGTTTTTTTGACTGGACGCAGATCACATGCATACCAATGTTCCATGATCACCTGCGTCTGATACAATGCTTCCTTTCCCAAATCTGTTTTCATTTGTATCCTCCATAAGCGAATCAGAAATATATTTTCAATTCAGCATTAAGGTACCGTATCTTCGATTTGTTAGAATGCATTCACGGTTGTTATATAAAGCAACTCTAGGATCGCTTATTTTGGCCCTAGAGTTGTTTGGTTTATTCGATGATCTGATGTTTCAATGACAGCCATGCATAAGCCGCAATCATAACTGCTAGGATGAAGGCAATGCCCCATTCCATAATTCCTGATGTCGCACCGGTATTCACCGATGACGTCTTTGTTGTATTTGTATTACTTGATGAAGCATTCGTTTCAGAAGCTTTATTGACTGTAAAGGTAACAGTGAAAGTTGAAGTAGCACCATTATCATAAGTGATTGTGATGGTACCTTTATATGTTCCTGCAGCTAATCCTTTTGCCGGCTGAATCGTCCAGGTTGTTAACGTCTTGCCTGCAGTGACGGTTGTACCGCTTCCTGCAATGACGAAGTTCTTATTATCAACTGTTACGGATGCAATGGTCGCATCAGCATTGCCGATGCTTGTAATCGTAATTGGCTTTGCCGCTGGTTGAGCATCTCCATAAGTAATTGCATCAAAGCTGATATCGTTCACTGATAAATCATAAGTGATCTTTGTATAAACAGCTGTTGCAGTCACTGCTTTACCATTCATATCTTTCAACAGATCATACGTTAATGATGAGGTTGAATCTGCATATGTTGTTGTGCCATCTGAAATCTTCCAGCCCTCAAATGTATATCCAGATTGTGAAACAACTGGGAATGCAGAATCTACATCACTTAATGTATAACCAGTGGTCACAACATCTTTAAAATTGATTGTAGTATTCCAAGTGTTTGATAAGAATGTAAATGTACTGAATCCATTTGTGGTAGTAAATGTAGCAATTCTTACTGACTGATTATTTATTGTGTCATGTGTAATTTTTGCTTTGTAGTAATAAGTATTTGTTGTTCCGTCTGCATTTGTATGAACATGCTTTACATAGAAATTATTTTCATCAGCAATCTTTATTGTACTTGGTAATGGAATTGAAATCATGACAGGTGTTGTAATATTGATAGACTGTCCCGACGCTACTACAGCAGAATTCCAACTATTAATAGTAGTACTGCCATTAACAGTCGTGGTCTTATCAACAATCACAGCAACGATATTATATTTCGGTTCAATCGTCAGTGTCATTCCTGTAAGTTCGCTGCTTTCCAAATCAACACCGGTAACTTGAATATCCAAGTATGGCTGTGCAACCATGACAACTTTTTGATCATTTTCAACTGTCAAATTAGTTAATGCATCAATTGTTTTCTGCGATGAAGCAGTAATGACGCCGCCTTGATCTGATGATTCAATACCCGCTACAGAATTACCATTCTGCGTGGTTGTGCCGATTTTATCTGAAGCTGCCGAAGCTAATCCAACTGTACTTGATGCAGAAGAATAATTTTTGATTGCATTGTTTACAGCCACTGCGGCATTCGTTTCTTCCTGTGTAGATTCTGCTGGAAGAGATGGATTTTCTACAGTCGGCTTTGCCGCTACAGAAGCAGCATCTGACGGTAATAAACTGAGTCCATCAATGTTTACAGTGTATGTTGTATTTCCAACTGTGAAATCATCTGGTTTCACAAATTTTTTACTGGATGCATCATAAACATTCTTTGTTCCTGTTGTACCATCGGTTGCTGTATACATTATTGTTACGGACTTAGAAGAAGCATCAATCTTTCCATTTAAGGAAATTACAGAATCTGTGAGTGAAGCTGATACTGGACTTGCTGCATCTACTGTTCCAGTGCTGTCTGTAACTGCGGCAGAAACTGTCTCAACCTTGTTTACTTCTGCAGGAACTTTATTCACTGCATATGGATAATTGCCTGGCCATGTTCCCTGTTCAGCACGATATCCTTCGGATACATAAGAAGATGGATCAATTGTATAATAACCACCAACAATTGCGATACTGCTGCTCTTATTTGGCGTTGCGCTGTCGACAAGTTTTGTGATTTCTCCAGTGAATGCTCCACCATTGATCAGCACACTTGAATCCTTTGTTGGTGAATAATCAACATTATCGACTAGTGCTACTGCATAGCCAGAAGTAGAAAGACCATTACTAAATGTATGCTGTGCAGCAGTTCCTGTTGTATTGATTGATCCACCATTAATAATAATGTTTCCAGCCTTAGCTTCAATCCCAGAAGCACCCCCTATAATGATTCCGCCATTAATAGTTAAAGTTCCAAACTCTGGATGATAAATACCAGCACCGTTTTTGGATGATACAACAGCACCATTATTAATTGTTATGTCCGTGTTTCCATAACCTGCAGAACCAATACCAGATATTGCAGAGATAGCATTTTTACCAGTGCAAGCACTTTCTTCTGTTGAAACAGTGCCATTGACTTCCAATGTTTTTAAGTTATCATTCTTCCCAAAAAGGGAAATGGCATAATCTACTGTACTGTCAACAGTTACACCTTGACCAACAATTACACCTGCATTGCCTGAAGAAGCAGATACTTTTATCGTTGAAGAAGTATACGAAGAATCTAAGGTGCGCTGTATCTTACCTTGTCCTGTAAGTGTTACAGTTCCCTTTTGAATATCAAAGACTCGATCTTCGGATACAATATTCTTTCCATTTAGATTGAGTGTAAATGATTTTGTTACTACCTTTACTGTCGATCCTGTAAGTGAAATATTATCCAGCAAAGTGATTGTCCCGCCATCACCAACTGCATCAACAGCAAGCGCTAATGTAGAGTAACTATCCGAACCAATTTGTGCAACATCCCCTGCTGCTGCATATACATTATTCAACTGGATAGCAACAGTAAAAACAATCATAAAAGCTAAGATTAATGCCGTTGTTATCTTTTTCATTATATTCAACATTTTCTTTTACGATGTCTCTACTCCCGCCAGCAGGACATTTTCCCCTTTCTCCCTAAAGAAAAGTTTATCTGATGTAATACTAATAACATACGTTTTTCATTGTCAAGAAAAAATCCGTCAATGGTCATTTAAAATACGTTATATTGCAAATTACGCAATATTATTCAATAATTTTGCATGTTTTCGTTTGAATTTATTATGAATACAATTCTGTTTGTCACTATCTATTAAAAAACCAATATGACTTTGAATTAATTGTAGCATAGTAAACATGGAATCCATCTGGATTGTTCAGTTCTCTCCACCTAGCTAAAAGTGTTATCAAAGAATGATGGTCCTTATATTCACCATAGATCTTGTCCTGAAGCTCGTTGTGCTTTTTCCTGTTTGCAACCTTCACAAAGAAAAACACACTATTGTGAGGATCTGTATCTTTGTTGCTTGCTTCATCTACAAAGTAAAGATAACCACTCTTTTTGTATGGATACACCGGTGAATCCTTCTTAATCGGAATACGTTTTGCAATGACTAAACGAGTATCTGCTAAGTCCTCATTCCTTTTTTGGTCGATATTATCCTTGCATACTAGAAAATCATCCAGCTTTATCGTGCCATTAATACGCTCAGATAAATTCATTGCCAAAGCTGTCTTTGTCAAAATAGGTAATGATACTTTAGTCTATTTGGTTGATTCTGGCGTATTAAAAGCTCTATTATTCTTCCTATTCCCTCTATTATCCAACGCATCAAGAACAAATGGGGTCAAAGTGAGGTCGTTATTATTATGATTTATATCCAAGCTAATAAATGTCTGTTTATGACTTTACTTATTGTTTGTGCTATTGCTTTACAGATTTTATCTGCACTTACATTAGATCTAATAAACGAAAGTCATCAAAACACATACAAATGATTATAAATAATACGAAAGCACTATCAACTGATCATTCAAAATGCAATTCAGCAGAAGCCAGTTGGCCAGCATCAAAAAATTCTGCTCTCTTTTTATTTCTTTCAATCAAAAAATCATTTGCAGCTTCCCACATTGAAAATGCAGAAATAACGGATAGGATCTGATTTATCATCTGTCCGGGTATATTTCCAAGCGACAAGGAAAGAGAAAGAGCACCGGCACCGATCAGGCAGAATACAATCGTTTTCCCTAAGGCGATTCTTTCATCTTGTTTTTTTTCCTGGAGCTGAAACTTATAGTAAGTATAGTAGGCTTCATAAATCTTGTTTCTTATGTCTATATCATCAATGCCATGAAAGTGGATCGACAACGGATACTTGATTGGTACAGGATCAGCCCTTTCTTCAATATACTCTCGAACATCATTGGAAAGAAGCGGTCTGTCGGTGATAGGTAATGGATTAAAAACGCATTCATTTGAGGAAACTTGTACGTGAATTACTACTCTTCCTTCAATGTTTACGAAATTATTGTCAATGAATTTATGAATTGACTCTTGATGATTTTCTAATCGCCATATACCCCGCAGCCCTTTTATTTCTTTGCTGTTTATACTTTTCTGTTTAGGATTATTTTTTTTCATAGAATTTCATTCCCTGTTACTGTTTTTCGTCATGATAACGGAAGAATAATATCCAGAAATTCACCCCAGCCAGCATCAATGCACAGCCTAATCCTGTATAAAATACAGCGATAAATACTGCTGGCGCCAATCCAGAAGCGCGAAGCCAAATTCCGCCTCCCATCATAAAAGCCATGATAATATAGGATTTTAAGTCAAAGAAATGCCAGATTGGCTTTGTATCCTGCAGATATCCTTTGATCCTTTTTCCGTGTTTTACACTCATGCGGTTGAACATCCAGCCAAAAATACCAAATACAACGGCAGATAGGATAACTTCCAAAAATGTAATGTTCTTTAGTTCCTGATACGATATCACCCCTAAACGAGCAACATTGAATCCGGCAGCCAGCCATACAAATCCAGCAACACCAAGCAAAGTCCTCTTTTTAACATGAAAATATGGGCAGTCTTTTTTCATCTGATTTTTCATCCTTTCTTTTCGTTTCTTATTTGCACTTCCATTGCATGATAACCAGTCATAAGAAGCAGAATATACATTCCCATCAATAGGATCATTAATACAATCATCAATGGAATAGACTGAACAAGCATATCTATTAAAATATAGCAGATTAAATTGATTCCTATCATAAGCCAGAGCCACCTGAACGGTCTATCATCATTCTCTTTTGCACTTTTGTTGAACAAAATGACAATCAACAAGCCCATGATCAGAAAAGGAATGCTGAGATATCTCTCCCATGCACGCGGTAGACTGACGCCATTGATCCATTCATTTGGGAGAATGTAGAGCAGAATCAGAAAGAAGCTCAATATCATTCGAAATATCGCTAAAGTCCAGACAGTTTCTGTGATTCCTTTCTTTTCCCTGATCTTGTATCTGTTCCGCCAAACATAGTAAAGAAGAACATAGAACAATGTAATGGCAATCAGAGCAATTTGCTGTCCCACATCAGCTATCACTGTCCATGACTGTGATGTGGCATCTGTTAGTACAATCAACTTTGGAACAAGAAGACATGTATCACCAATGCTTAAGGCAATCGCCATCGTGCCAAACAGTAAGTACTGCTTATTCCCAGCACTCTTCTTCACCATGACGCCTCCCAGCACAGCTACAAATAGTAAATATAAAATATCCACCAATAATTCAAGAGAAAATCTCATAATATCACCTGCAATATAATCTTTGATTCATCAATAAATTGTTCTCGCAACGACTTCCAGCAGCGTTCTGCAGTCCTTTTCATCCTGCAGGATCAGCAGAATGATATGTTCAAGCACAAAGTCAATAAAATCATCTTTTGTAAATTTTTTAGAGAATGCACCTTTTCTTACAGTCTTATCTTGATCAAGGCATTTTCTCATTTCTTTTTTAATATGCTGCAGGTTCATTTCCATCATGTCCTTCGCAGTATTTTTTTCATTGCTTGTTATGCTCAGAGAATGAGCTGTGAAAAAGTTGGGGTATTCATATGTACTTTTTTGGATGGACGAGAATATCCATTCAACAATCTGAGAAAAACTTTCCTCATCCCTATTTGAATGGTCCATGTGAAAAATATCATGCCATACTGTCTCAATCGTAGATAACAGCAGTTCATCTTTATTCGGAAAATAGTTGTACAGGGAACCAAGTGCAACATTACATTTTTGGGCTACAGACCGCATGTTCACAGCTGATAAGCCTTGTTTAGATACAATCTCGCGGCATGCATTTAAAATCTCTTCTTTTGAAGTAACAACAGTATTCATGAACCTGTCCTCCTCATATTGAACATTGTTCATTTTAATCACTTCATATAGATTGTCAAGTAGTTAGCCCTGCAATCATAAGAAAAACTTGCCATGTTATTCACGGTATTATGAATTACATTATCTTCTGATACTAAACCATCGTTTCAGGGATAATTGAGTGCCTGAATTGACTTATAATCATTCGAATCACCTTGTGAATTAAAATCTGTTTTGACCGTCAAAGCACCTTTATTCGTGACATTTTAAACACGTTAATATCAAATCAAAGTAAGGTACATTTTGATGCCAGAAAGTATAAAGGAAGAAATCAGTATTAACTCCATTTAATTTTTCCTTTTAATCGTATTTATATTATTATCCATAGTGTTTCTGATGATCTGAATAATTTCTTTTACTGATATTTTACAAATTTTCCTATTTTCTCGCACTCGATGATAACATTCTTAAATAATTTCTAGATAGCAGCAGCTACATGATTTTTGGCATATCTTTTTGATCAACCTTTGCACATTTCCGATACTGCCAAGGTGTCATGCCTGTAAAACGCACGAACTGCCGGTTGAAATTTGAAAGATTATTGAAGCCGCTGGAAAAGGCTGCCTGTGAAACTGTCAGTTCTGACTCAATCAGCTTACGGCATACAGCCTGCACTCTGACCTGATTGACATATTCAATTGCACTGATGTCAGTTGCCTTCTTGAACATGCTCATAAAATAGCTTTGACTGAGATGTGAGATGTCCGCAAGCTGTTCAATCGAGATGTTATTTTCATAATGACTGCGTATATATTCAATCGAACTGCGGATGCTTTCCATCGGACTTAAAAACGAATCATGCCGATGATGAAGATCTTCATTCTTGATCAGTATCCAGAAAACTTTCAGCAGTTCAAGCCGCAGAAGAAGGTCTTTTTCTGCCTTGTTTTCACGCGCACACTCCATGATACGAATCACAGATTTCTTCAGCACAGAATAATCGGGATGATTTTTTGTGATTGGAAGCGGAAGGTAACTGTCATCCATACTGAATTGAGATAAACATTCCAGGTATGCCCTGTCTTCCCCTGTACCGCTGATCATTGATTCATTAAAAACAACCGTATCATAAACAACATCAGAATCACCGACCGGATAAATAGAATGGAGTTTATTAGGGAGGACAATCACAATATCCCCTGCATCTGCCAGGAAAGTCTGATCATCACAGCGGAATTCTCCAGTCCCTTTAAACACATAACTGATTTCAAATTCTGGATGCCAATGTAATGGTACATATGGATATTCCGGAAGAACGCAGTGGTAATATGTGTATGGAATATAAATCGAACTGTGTATTCTTTTTTCTTTTTCCTTGATCTGCGGCATACCTTCTCCAAAAATAGGATTGTATCAGTTATTCATAGTTTTTTAATAGATAACGATTCTTTACAATCGTATTATACCATGTAGATAGATAGTTGATTTCTATATAGGAGGTATCATATGCCGCAGTGGCTCAATGAAGCAGTTTTCTATGAAATATATCCCCAGAGTTTTAATGACACAAACGCTGATGGAATCGGAGATCTGAAAGGTATTACAGAAAAACTGGACTATATCAAAGATCTAGGCTGCAATGCTGTCTGGATCAATCCATGCTTTACATCCCCTTTCCTGGATGCCGGATATGATGTGTCTGACTATTATCACGTTGCTCCCCGTTATGGTACAAACGAAGATATGCAGGTACTGATTGATGAAATGCATCAGCGTGGCATGCATCTTTTATTAGATCTCGTTCCAGGGCATACATCCCTGCAGCATCCATGGTTCAAGCAGTCCATGCTTGGCACAAAAAATGAATATACAGACCGGTATATCTGGACCGACAGTGTCTGGAAGAGCTGGGATAAAATGTCCTGCATCCGGGGATTTTCAGAACGTGACGGTGCCTGTGTTGTCAATTTCTTCTCCCATCAGCCGGCACTGAACTACGGCTTCTATCAGACAGAACCAAATGAGACCTGGCAGCAGTCGATGAATGACGAAGGTCCGCAGAAGACTCTGCAGGCAATGATTGATATCATGCGTTTCTGGCTGGACATGGGATGTGATGGCTTCCGTGTTGACATGGCTGGCTCCCTTGTGAAGAATGATCCAGAAGCGAAAGGGACGATTCAGTTATGGCAGAAAGTCAGAAAGATCATGGATCAGGAATATCCAGAGGCTGCATTGATCTCGGAATGGGGAGAACCAGATAAATCCTTGGCGAGCGGCTTCCATATGGATTTCCTTTTGCACTTTGGACCATCGCACTACAATGACCTCTTCCGCTGTGATGAACCATACTTCTCCTCCCGTGGGAAGGGTGACATCTCAGAATTCGTTCATACCTATGAAAAGAATTATCAGAAGACAAATGGGAAAGGTCTGATCTGCATTCCTTCCGGAAATCATGATATGGATCGTTTAAGCAGAAGACTGCATGGGGATGAATTAAAGATTGCCTATGCTTTCCTGCTGTCGATGCCAGGCGCACCATTTATCTACTATGGTGATGAAATCGGTATGCATTTCATTGATGGTCTGCAGTCAGTTGAAGGCGGTTATTACCGGACTGGTTCCCGTACGCCGATGCAGTGGAACAGCCGTACAAATAAGGGATTCAGTGCTGGTTCTGCAGATCAGTTATATCTGCCTGTCGATCAGGCTGAGGATGCACCAACGGTTGAAAAACAGCTGGCAGACTCCGCTTCCCTGCTCCATGAAGTCATGAAGCTGATTTACGTTCGAAAGAATCATCCTGCACTGCAGAATACAGCTTCGATTGAATTCCTGCCAATTGATAAGAACCAGTATCCACTTGTTTATCTTCGCAAGAGTGAAGAAGAGAATGCAGTCATCATGATCAATCCATCCAGCAAGCCTCATCAGTTCTCATGCAGTCACCAGCTCAAAGAAAGAATCTATAACTTCAATGGTGATATCACGATTGAAGGCAGTCAAATTTCCATTCCTGGAAATACAGCTGCTTTCTATACTATCGAATAATACGAAAAGAGGAGGGTCCATTGAACTGACCCTCTTCTTTTATTTATTTCATTGTGTGATCACTGCTGTCCATCCGCCATTTCACATAGCCGCCATAAACTGGCTCATGTTCCGCTTTCCGGATAAAGAAGCGCTGTTCAGCACGTTCGTTGATCATCTTGAGGTACGCTTCTGAATGCGAAAGTCCTCCAGCTGCAATCACTTCTTCACCTGGATCCGCAGCACTTAATATCAGATTGCATACATCCAGAGATGCCATCGTTAAGATATGTCTGCATGCAATATCTGTTTCATTTTCCAATACGATGCGGGCCGCAGAAGCAATCTTTGTACGGTCTGGACGGCCTTCAATCATGATCTTGTCCAATAAGCCGCGGGAATCCTGCAGTTCAAACTCCTCAGGAATCAATGTACTGAGAATACTCTTCTCACTGCGGTCTTCTGCCTCCAGTACATATTGTTTCAAAGCAGCCAGTCCGATTGCATATCCGCTTCCTTCATCTCCAAGAAGATATCCCCAGCCGCCTTTCTGCGTAATTACATTGTTTCGTTTATTGATAACAATACTGCCCGTTCCCAGGATCACTGCGGTGCCGTCTCTCCCTTTTAAGCAGGAGTACATGACCAGATCAATGTCACTCATCAAGGTAACTTTACGGCCGGAAAATTCCTCTGATACGATACGAGAAATCCATGTTCTCAGCTGTTCGCTTTTTCCATATCCAGCGTATCCGATAACAATTGGTGAAGTAGCATCTAATCTGCACGCCTGTAGACGCTGACGGACAACTGCTTCTTCTTCATTCATAAGATGGCAGGTGCCTGTCATCAGTTCACTGATTGAACTGCCTTGATCATCGTAAAGTACGGCACGTGTTTTCGTACCGCCGATGTCAATTGCAATTACAGGCATGATTCATCCTCAACGAAACGGAATTTCTGCCATGGCTTCAGACCGTCGACCAAGAACAGTTCTTCTTCCCGGATATGTCCGACAACATTTGTCATTCCGCTGTTCTGCATCTCAGTGCGGGCAATCTGTACTTCTCCTGCATAATGCCCATATTCACTGCTTTCAACACATACATCTCCGCGATGAATCACTTCTGGTGCGTTGAAGACTGGGAAGTTCTCTCCCTTATATTTCACACGAGTCATCGTGGAGCGGATCATATTTTCATTGACATCACCGCGTTCCATCTGCAGTTCACCATAAACAACCTTGCGGTAGATCTCAGGCTGATCTGTCACCGGCTTCACATTGAGCGTCAGGACAGTCAGATCCAGCTTCTGCAGAGCTGCCTGTTCCTGTGCATCTGGATAGCAGTTGGAAATGATGATGTCATCAATTGATCCCATTTCGATGTAGTGCTTGACCTGTACATCCAAAAGTAGCGTACGATGCATTTCAAGTGTGCAGAGACCTTCTTTGACCGGCCAAGGGCCAAAGCTGCCTTCCCTTCTGCTTCCGACAAAAGCGGCTGTAGACAGACCGTATTTTTTAAAGTTCTCAGTACACTTATTAAAATGTTCCAGAGTCAATCCAGAATATCTGTGCGGATAGAAATTATGACATCCAATCAGCTGGTACCGGTCTGGCTGATAATCCATGATCGTATCAACGGTATGTGTGTCATTTGACATATTGATCTCAATCTTCAGTCCCTGTGGATTGTATGTCATCAAAGCTTCCTCACTGCCGGTAAAACCTTGATCCAGACGAATTCCGTCGGCTTCGATATCCTTAAAGAAACTCAAATCAGAATAGGAAATACCAAGCTTTTCAAATACCCTTGGACTGACATCCAGAATCACTTCATATCCCAATGTATGCGCATAGCGGTTCATCGCAAGAAATTCCTGTTTGATCTCGTCTGCACTTTTTTCAACCGAAAGAAGGCAGGAAAAAATACGGCTGGCGCCAAAGTTCTTTGCGTCCTGCAGATACTTGCGGATATTTTCAGCTGAATCTTTTTCTGGGTAAATAGAAATTCCTAGTCTTCTCATCTTATTTCGTCTCCTTATTTTAATTTTGAAGCTGCTTCTTGATCTAAGATCACGGTAACATCTGGATGACGCTGAAGGATACTTGCCGGGCAGTCCACGGTGACTGGACCGGAGATCGTATCGTATACAGCCTGTGCCTTATTGTTACCAGTGGCAATCAAGACGATCTTTTTCGCTCTCATGATAGTAGCCAGTCCCTGTGTAATTGCGGTCTTTGGCACAAGATCAATATTGCCGCCGAAGAATCTGGCATTGTCTTTCCTTGTTTGTTCTGTCAAAGGCATGATGTGTGTCACACTGTCAAATGGTGTTTCTGGTTCATTGAAGGCAATATGCCCATCTGAGCCAATACCAAGCACCTGAACATCAACAGTATATCTGCTGATCTCTTCTTCATAATCCCTGCATGCCTGTTCTTCATTTCCATTGCTTCCGCATGGAATATGGATCTGTTCTCCAGGAATATCGATGCCATTAAAGAGATTCTCATGCATAAACGTATAGTAGGACTGCTCGTGATTTTTATCAATGCCGACATATTCATCCAGATTGAATGTAATGCAGCTGCGGTAGGACAGTCCCTTTTTATATGCTTCAATCATTTTCTGATAAAGTCCTACTGGTGAAGAACCAGTCGCCAGACCAAGTACCGGCTGAGGATTTTCTGTAACGATGGATCTGATGATTTCAAATGCAGTTTCGCTTGCTTCTTCATTGCTGCTGGCAATAGATATTTTGAACATAGTTTCCTCCTATTCTTAGAAAGGCGAGGATATCCTCGCCTTGTAATGTCTTATTCTGCTTCTTTTGCTGTATTTGTTTCTTCTGCGAGCAGGCTGTTGTCCCACATCTTAAAGAATGGATAATAGATTACGACACTCAATGCAATCAAGACGAGTGACAGAACAATTGCTCTCCAGTCTCCGCCAGCGGCAAGGTATGCACCAATTGGAGCTGGAAGAGTCCAAGGAGCGTTGACACTGACACGGTTGACCAGGCCCATTGCAGTTGCTGCATAAGCAAGAATTGCATTGATAATTGGGCTGACAATGAACGGAATCATCAAAGTTGGGTTCAAGACAATTGGAGCACCGAAAATAATTGGTTCATTAATATTGAAGAGGACCGGAGCAAGAGCTGTCTTTCCTAATCCCTTTGCATATGTGGACTTTGATCTGAATGCCATCAGAATTGCTAATCCGATTGTACTTCCGGCACCGCCAATCCAGATAAACCACTGATAGAATGGTTCCGGTGCAATGTTCGGCAATGCTGTACCAGCAGCTAATGCTGTTGTGTTCTGCTCCAGAAGGATCAGCCATACAGGTCTAGCAAGCGATCCAACAATGGAAGCACCGTGGATGCCAAAGCACCAGAAGAATGTTGTTAAGAAGACAATCAGAATTACACTGCCAAGGTTATCACTTGCAGAAACAAGTGGAGTGACAAGTGTCGCCATGAATGTATGCCAGTCAAAACCAATCCAGTATGTGATTGCACCAATCAGGAGCATTACAACGGCTGTCGGAATCAGGTTCTCGAAACTCTTAGCGACTGCATATGGAACAGAATCCGGCATCTTGATCTTGATGCCCTTCTTATCCATAAAGTGATAGATTTCAACTGCAATAATTGCTGTGACAATACCGACGAACATGCCAGCGGAACCAAGTTTTCCCATTGGGATGACAAATCCGGCAACGCCTGCTTTTGCGTCTGCTGAAACGTTAATTGGTGTAATTGTTAACAGATATGCGATTTCTGCAAGAATCGCACCGGACATACCATCCAAGTCATAAGACTTTGCTAAAGAGCTGCCAATACCGAATACCGCATATAATGTCATGATGTACATTGACATACGATATGGCAGTAAAATCTTTGCTGCATTTGCTTTTAAGAATACAGAGATTCCCCATTCTGCAGGTAATGGTGGATTGGCGATGATAAGGAAGAATGATCCAACAATAATCAGTGGAAGTGTAGCGACAATTCCATCACGAATTGCTCTTAAATGCCGCTGATTGGCAAGCTTTGTCATAGGCCCGCTTAGTTTTTCATTTAAGAGATTTGCAAATTTCTCGAACATTAATGTTCCCCTTTCTTACGTTTTCAGTTTCCGATATCCCACTCGAGAGAAAACGCTTTCTTATTGCAAATTTATTATATATAATCTGCAATGCCATTTCAATATTAAATTAATTTATTTTGAAATATTATTTCACATAAATAAAACAGGCATTGAAAGAAACAATAAACTTTTTCTTTCAAATACCTGTTGTTTTACAACTAGAAATTCAAGAGCATCATTACAATCACTGCACCAATCAGCAGTCCGAAGAACGTCATGAAGAATCCTTTGGTAAATCCTTTTTTCTGATCGATGAAATATTGTGAATATGCAGTCGTTGCAGAAATGGTCAATGACGTAACACCTACAATCCAAGGCTTGCTGCCGTTGGCAAGCCAGATGGTCAATGCCGTCATCAGAAATGTCATGCCAACAATCAGAATTGCAGATCGATATGAAAATTTTGGTATTTTATAATCTGTTGTCTGCCAGCCTGTATTCTGCTGCACTGGTCTTTTCTTATCCTGTTTCAAAATTGATTCCTCCATGGTCTCGGTGTGATATTGCCGAGGATCATTTTCTGTTCTGCACCGGTTGCAGAGATCATATCTGCATAATGACCGTGCAGTGTTTCATTGCCAAGGATTGCGAAAGCGACTGCTTCCTTAGCGGCACTTTGATATCCAAGGTCTTCCTGCGTGCAAACTGTTGATTCCGGCAGATACTGACTGATGCACTTCATCAGATATTGATTAAAGGCACCGCCGCCGGAGATGATCACTTCTTCCTTGAATCCTCTGCTCTTCGTATAGAGTTTAACGTTTTCAGAAATGGACCACGCAGTATATGCTGTCAAAGTGCAGACGAAATCTTCTGCAGAGACGTTTTTAAACTTTTGCAGCAGTTCATATACTCTCTGTCTGCCGAACAATTCTCTGCCAGTCGATTTTGGCGGTATAAGATGAATATATGGTTCTTTCTGAAGTTCTGCCATCAGCTGTGCATCGATTTTCCCTGTGGAAGCAGTCAGGCCGTTTTCGTCATATTCTTTCTGATAGAAATGCCGCATTGCTTCATCTATCATCATGTTCCCTGGTCCTGTATCAAAAGCTGTCACTTCATCTTCACTGCATCCTGCTGACAGATAAGTGATATTTGCAATGCCGCCGATATTGCATAATACGCGGTCAGTATCATTGGTTCGATATAAAAGATAGTCTGCATAAGGTACAAGCGGTGCACCCTCTCCGCCAGCTGCCATATCCATTGTACGGAAATTGGAGATAACCTGAATTCCAGTACGGAAGGCAATTTCTGCTGGTTCCCCGATCTGCAGCGTACTTCTGACGTATTGTCCCTGATCATGCGGGATATGAAAAATCGTCTGACCATGACTGGCAATGTAAGATATCTCATCTGCCGCAATATTCTTTTGTTTTAGAAAAGATGAAACAGCATCACCAATCCATCTGCCAATCTCAAAGTTCAAAGAACAGATCAAAGGTGTATTGGAATGTTCAATGCTGCAGGCATCCTGTATTTTATCTTTCAGTTCCTGCGGCAGTTTCTTTTCTTCATATGCAAGAAGTTTTACTTTTGTAGATAGATAAGTCCCCTCAATATCGCACAGTGCAATATCCAGTCCATCCAGACTGGTGCCGGACATCAAACCAATTGCTTTCATATGTTTTTCTTGGATTCCGTGATTGCTTTCTGCACATCACCATCAGCATCCTGCAGGAATTCTTTTGCATCTGAGGCACTGGTATGATTGATGCCCATTAAAATAGCAATCTTTACATCACACTTTGATTCGTTATAAAGAGATTCTGCTTCAGCTTCTGTACAGCCGACAGCCATCGCAATGATACGCTTTGCTCTTTCCACAAGTTTTAAATTTGTCGGCTGAACATCTACCATTAAGTTCTCATAGACTTTACCATAACGAATCATGCATCCTGTACTGATCATGTTGCAGATCATCTTTTCTGCAGTCCCTGATTTCATACGGGTAGAACCGGTAATTGCTTCTGGGCCGGTAACTGCTTCAATTGCTACATCTGCATACTTGCTCATTTCAGCATTTGAAACAGTTGCAACAGAACCCGTAAATGCACCAACAGAAGCTGCATAGACAAGCCCGCCAATGACATATGGTGTTCTTCCGCTTGCAGCCAATCCAATCACAGAATCTGTTTCATTTAAATTCAAGTTCTTCAAGTCTGCTTCCGCCAGTTCAACACTGTCTTCAGCACCTTCTTTTGCCTGGAACATTGCATCCATGCCGCCGGCAATCAATCCTACGACCAGGGTTGGTTCAACGCCATACGTAGGCGGGCATTCAGATGCATCCAACACGCCCAGTCTTCCACTTGTACCGGCGCCGATATAGATTAAGCGTCCGCCTTTTTTCATTCTTGCACTGACTTCGTCAATGACTTTTGCAATCTTGTCTTCCTGCTCAGCAACAGCATCTGCTGCCTTTCGATCCTCACGATTGATCTTGCGGACGATATCCAGTGTCGAACAGCGGTCAATATCCTTTGTATCAGGATTCCGCATTTCGGTTTCCAATTTTTTAAGATCCATGATCAATACCCTCTCTCTATATTTTGCTTGTCCATGCCTTTGTTTCTGCAAGGATTTCTTTTGAATGATTTAAATTTCTGCTGAACAGCGACAAATAGATCAGATCAGTAATGAACAGGGAAGAATCACGGCTTGCCACTGCACCGGCGCGGATTGAGTTTTCCTGTACCGGCAGATAGAACATCATATTCGCAATCTTAGAAAGTGATGTCTTTCCAAGCTTGGAAATGCCGATGACCTTAGCATTTCTTTCCTTTGCAATGCGGGCGCACTCTAAGACTGATTTTGTTTCGCCGTTATAGCTGACCGCAATTAAAACATCTTCTTTCTTGATGCCAGCTAATGAGGCAACCTGCACATGAATATCTTTATTAAAAAATGCTGTGATGCCAATCCGATTTAATTTCTGATGAAAATCATCACAGACGACACCGCTTCCAGCAACCCCTGCCAGGTAGACAACACGGCATTGGAGAATATCTTTTACAGCTTCTTCAATCGCATCATCATCAATCATTTCACGGGTATTTTCCAAGTTCTTCAAACGATGCTGATATGTTGTCTGAACGAGGGCTTCGATAGACTCACCTTGTTTCAGATCACTCGTCAGATCTGGCACATCACTTTTAAATCCCACCATCAGGTCCATTTTTAAAGCTGGGAACCCTGAGTATCCCAATGTCCTGGAAAAACGAACAATGGTAGCTGCTGATGTTCCGATTTTTTCACCAAGTTCCTGTGTTGAACAGTTTTGAATTTCCTTCGCATTCTTTAAAAAGTAATCTGCAATCGCTTTCTCAGAAGATGTAAATGAAGGATATGCATTCTTTATTCTTAATTTCAGTCCCATATTCAACCTCCATGTATTATTCTATTTCATTATTTTATGAAATGCAATTTCATTTCATAAAAAGTTCAGTCTATTTTTCACATTTTTCTTCTTCTCACCCGGGTTTTCAAAAGAAAAGTCCAAAGATCAGAACCTATATCTTTGGACTTCACAGATCACATATTGCGCAGAATTTTACTTGATATACCTATTTTAAGTAATTTGAGAGTACTGTATATAATTTTTTTGGCTCAACAGGTTTTATTATATAATCGTCCATTCCTGCATCTTTTGCTTCTTTCTCATTTTCTTCAAAAGCATCTGCTGTCATCGCTATAATGATTACCTTTTTCGCATCTTCTCTATCTAATGCTCGGATCATTCTTGTTGCTTCATACCCATTCATGACCGGCATCCGGATATCCATCAGCACTGCATCATAGTATCCGATTTCTGCCTGGTTGAATTGGTCAACGCCCTCTTGTCCATTTAAAGCAACATCAACGGTCACATCCTTCTGTTTCAAGAGAATTGAAGCAATTTCAGCATTCAATGCATTATCTTCACATAAAAGAATACGTTTTCCAGCAAGTGAACAGTTGTCAACGACTGGCTCTTCTTCGACATCCTCAGAGATTCCTTCAGGGTATCCTAATGGAAGTTCAACAATGAATTTTGTACCTTTTCCAATAGTGCTTTCGACTGTAATCGTGCCGTTCATCAGATCAACAAGCTTCTTGACAATCGCCAGTCCTAGTCCAGTCCCTTGTATTCCTGCCGTCTCAGGACGCCGTTCCTGTGCAAATGGTTCGTATAAATGCTCGAGGAACTCCTTCGTCATGCCAATCCCGTTATCCTCAACAATGATCCGTCTGGTCATATGATTGACAGGAGGCTCCACTGCTTCTACTGCATATCTGACCGTACCGCCTTTCGGTGTATATTTTATGGCATTTGACAGCAGGTTCAAAACGATCTTCTGCAGTTTCAGCTGATCAACATATATTTTTCCTCTCGGGAATTTTTCAGTATCAGCAACAAAGGTAATTCCTTTTTCTTCAGCCAGTTCCTTGATGGATTCAAGGATTGGGCTGGCAATACCAGCTGATTCAATTAACTTCGGTTCCATGGTAACTTTTCCGCTTTCGATTCGTGAAAGCTCCAAAGTATCATTTACCAGATCCAGCAGAAGATGTCCTGACAGCTGGATCTTCTCTAGTGACTTCTGCTTTCCTTCAATACTGTTTTCATGCATGCCAATATTTGCAAAGCCCAATATACCATTCAGCGGCGTCCGCAGATCATGGCTCATATTGGAAAGGAATGTCGATTTCGCTGAGTTTGCCATTTCTGCTTCCTGTTTAGCAAGTGCCAGACGATATGTCATTTTCTTCATCCGATAGCGCCAGCCTAAAAGCAGAAGCACAACAATCAGCAACGTAATAATGACAAATATCTGACCGGAATTCATGAATATATAATCTTCAAATGTATATTCTGGTTTCAAGACCGACGATGCAATCACAATTCCTGAAATGGAGGTATCAGAAATTACACCCATGCCTTTCTCAATAATATTGAAAAGAGATCGATCAAGCGTCTTTGAAATACCAAGGCAGAGATCAATATTAACATTTGAATTCGTTTGAAACGTAAGACCTGCATATTTTGCATGATAAGACAATTGTTCATAGCTCAAGCTGCTGATTACGGCAGCATCAACCGTGTGGCCCGATACAGCATCCAGACAGTCTGTTTCACTGCTGTATGTCACGATTGAATAACCTTCATCCTCCAGCATCTGCTGCAGAAATATCTTTCCTTTTTCAATTGCCACATTTTTGATTTCAGAAGTACTCGGCCAGCTTACCATGCCATGGCGCAATGTATAGTACGGCACGGTTAAATAGGCATTATTCATTTCTGCAATTTCATAACTGTTTGGAAATTGTGCAAAGATCATTGCGTTCCCTGATTTTAAATTGCTGGAAAGTTCACTGTATTGATCACAGACAACATAGTCAAAGGTCAGCTCGGTTTTTTCAGAAAGCAGCTTTAAATAGTCAGGGATCAAGCCAACAATCTGACCATCTTTTTCATATGAAAGAGGTTTTTCATTCTTACTGACAACAACAGAAATCGTACCGCATTGCGCAAGATACTGACGTTCTTCTTTGGTCAATGCAATTGTCGATTCCGTACTGTTTTCACCAAAATATTTATCAAACAGACGATCCTGGATATCTTTATCAGAGATCTGAATACGCTTCATTGCATCATTCAGCTCATCCAATACTCCTGTACTGCTCTTGCTCACCACAAAATAGAATGGATTAGCTTCCCATTCCTCAATGATCTTATAACCTTGATATAAGCTGACATTGCTGAGAATTGCGACATCGGTCTTACCACTGTCTAAGGCCGACAGCAGTTCTTCATCATTGTCGCATTCTTCATATGAAACACTGATATTGTGTGCTTGTGCTTCACGGTTTAACAGGTTGCGCCTGAATTCACTTTTCTCATCGCCGACCACAGCACCATTCAATGCTGAATAATCACCATACGTAAATCGATCATCATCCGGCCGGCAGATCATAAGCATATGGCTTGAACCACTTGGATAGCTGCCATAGTCATATTTTGCCATACGGGAATCTGTCTTCCCAACATCACCTAGAATATCAATTTCACCATTGATCAGCTTCTGTTCAAGCTCTGGCCAGCTTCCATAAACAAACTCAAGCTTCCAGTTTTCATACTGGGCAATCTTGTTCAAATATTCGTAATTATATCCGCCGATATCTTCCAAAGAAGTCCCATTCTGCATTCCTGCAATTGTATACCAGCCAACCCTGACAGTTTTCTGCTCGTCTGTTCCCTCTGCTGCAGCCACACAAGGAAAAAGCATTATTAAAAGGCCAAAAGCAGTCAGTAATGAAAGAATCTTTTTCGTAAGCTTCATCATTTTATCACCCCGACTCGATTCTATTTTACTAGCAAACAATCCCACAGAATATATACTGTCTGTTCATGCAGCAAAGTTATTCAAAAATACTCATCTTCACAATTCTCTCAGCAAATTTGCTTATTTAGAGGATGAACATTCAATGAATTTCAAGCAGATAAAGCAGTGAGTTTCGATCAGCATATTCATATTGAAACGGCAGGTCACTTTTCGAAATCCGAACAAATCCAGATTTCTCATAAAAGCGACGAGAGGCTTTGGCAACAGATGGTGTATCCAGCAGGATCCGCTGATAACCAACTTCTTTGACTTTCTGCATAAAAACTTGATATAGTGCCAGCCCAACTTTTTGGCTCCGTCTATCTGCTCTGACTAAGAACTTCTTCAGCACGCCATTTTCATTGCCATAGTTCATCAATGCAATTGTTCCAATGACCTCTTCATTTTCAATGGCAATCTAAAATTCACCGCCATTGTTCTCATAATACTTTGGAATATCCAGAAGATCCGGCTGATCTTCTATATGCAGATTGATCTTTGCCTCTTCATTTTGAATATGTAAAATCAAGCTGATTATCTGCGGCTGGTATTTCTGCTCATACTTTATTATCTTCATACACATTCTGTATCCTTTCTAATCTATCTTCTGCACTTATAATTCATCATCTATCTTTTGTATTTCTATAAGAATAATAAACGATTTTGCAGAAATTCAGCGACGCCGTCTTCTTCATTCGTCAATGCGACTTCATCTGCAACAGATTTTGTCAACATGCTGGCATTCCCCATAACAACCCCAAATTTTGAATTCCTTACCATTTCCATGTCAGTGACAGATATACTGCATTGCTACGTTTTTTAAGAATTGTGTATTCACATTATCAATTTCAACATTTCCTGCCAACATACAACGCACAACTTTTTTCGAAAAATCTTATTTATCTTTTAAAAGTTCATTAATTTCAGAAAGCTTTTGATTGATTATTGTTATTTTCTCCTTACAATCCGTAAGCTGATCATTCACTTTGTTGAGTGTTGGCAAATTTGTATTCAGCGTATTCAGCATATCTGGATATTTTTTGTTAGCTGCTTCTTCTCCAGCCGTCTCTGTTGCGCCATATTTAACATATCCTTCGATAATACCTTGGTATGTTCCAGCTGCTTCGAGTTTATCTTCCTGAATTGATGTGCCCAGTTGTGCGATTTCATCTTGTACGGTTTTTGGAATATCATCTAATCCAACGGCAATTGTGCTAATTTCATCAGCTAATTTATTGATCTTTGTCAGGTCTGCCTCCGATACTGCAAACGACGGCAGTTTAGAGCCACCCAATCCGGCGAGGCAGAGCCACTGTTCCGGTTTTTGAGAGCCAGTGAATCCGGAGAATAGAGCCACCTTGTATCTCAAGGTGGCTGCTTTTGAAATCAATATTTTTCTCTCATCGATCTGCCTTTTGAATACTCCGGAGTAAGAAGTCTAGCCGTTCGGAGTTGAAAGTCCACCTGTCCGGCGAGAACTGGTCCAGTCGTCCGAAAGTAAAAGTCCACTGAGGATTCGTGTTGCTCCTCAATGGATTGTTTTACTCTTTGACTGCTTTTAATTTTCTCTGTGAATCGCCTTCAAGGATAATTGAATAGGAATTGTTAGTGATCCGGTCAAGGATGGCATCTGCGACATAACGACTGCTTAGCTTTGTATGCCATTCATCTGGTGCACACTGGCTGCACAAGATCGTTGATTTTCCCCTTCCTCGATATTCAAATATCTCCATAAGATCTTTTTGTTCTGTGGGCGTTGTGTCTGTCAGAAGAAACTGGCAATTGAACGCTGGCTTAGATTGAGAGATTGCAATTTGGCAATCTCAAGATAATTAGGCATATAAATGCCCTCCTCCTAATATGAGAAATGCCGTATGAGCATTCTTATACAGCATTCACTATAGTCTCTATTAGGAAGGGTGGCTCTCATTGCCGGATTGGGTGGCTCTGTGTCACCGGATGGAGTGGCTCTCAAAGTCCGGATGAGGTGGCTCAGTTTTGCCGGCGTATGCACGATACACCTTGTTTTTTATTCTGGATGGTTGCCTTCATAATTTCAATATTATCGTTTATTTTACTGATTGATCCATCGCCATTTCCAAGGATTTCATTGCTCAATTCCCCTAGTTTGGATGCCAAATCAATAAAAGTTCCCGCTTTCTTTGAAGCACTTAGATTTGCATATGGATTTTCTACTGACTTTGGTTCTTCTACTGCTTCATCATCATGAACAGTACATTTTACAGAATCACCATCCACATAGATCTGACCACCTGAAGGACACTGATATTGATTTAGAATATCCTTTCCGTTTTTTGTTTCTGCTATTTCTTGCAACGTCGCTGCTTGTATCAAAATCTGTTCCGTTAGAAGCATTCTTTTAGCAGCAGCACGGTTACTCAAACAAACTGTTTCCCTGCTCTTTTGCAAATATCCAAAGAAAATTGGGACTGTCACTGCAACAAGAATACCGATAATTGCTGCTACCACAAGCAATTCACCTAACGTGAAGCCTGCATTCAAATGACGTTTATCTTTATTTTGTAAGTATGTATTCATTGCAAGATATACTCCCAGTAATTTCCAGTATAAATGGTGGTATATATTTGTCTGACATTTACTCTCATTTTGACATCAATACATATTCTCCTTATTTTTGATAATATAGACCGATTATCGAAAAACATAATTTCAATTTTTACGTTATACCAAATGACTATAAAAGATAAACAGAGATGATTGAGTTCCTGCATCGATTCATAATTATGCTTTCTTCATATATCGGAATTATCATGTAAATTCGATCATAGCTTAACACTTGAAATATCCTTATTCATTAACTTTGAAGCACGCAGTGTCAAGTCAAGAGAAGGTTTGTTTTGATATTTAAAAGTACACATACCCAATAACAAAAGAAAGAGATCATATTGTATCTCTTCCTTAAAACATTCGATCAAGAATATTGTCTTCACTCTCACTTGATGATAGTATCCTTAAAAAAGCTCTGCTCAGTCGTATTTGTTACATAGTATTCGTCAGAAATCTATAAATACTCATTTATAATGATTATAAGGGCAAGATTTGGCCACAATATAAACTGGTCTTATCAAAAGAAGGTTCTTTGCCTCTTTCATCTATCCTTGATCTGCAGTATTCTTTCAACCGAATATAAAGGTAAATTTATCATCCAATCCTGCTGTCGATACGGAGACATCGAAATTCGTATCCCCTTAACTCCTGGATGTTCCATGCAGAAGACTTTCAATGATTTTGCCCGAAGATTCTCTTCTGCTTTCACTTCAATCGGCATAACTGCATTATCGTTCTGAAATATAAAATCTAATTCCTGCATAGAATTGTCCGCACTGAAATAGTATGGCAGCTCATCAAGAACTGTCTGCAGCTGCTGCAAGACAAAATTTTCTGTAAATGCACCTTTGTATTCTTCGAATATATTATTGCCAATCAGGATTTCTGATGCGGGTGCATCGGTAAACGCACCCATCAGCCCACAGTCGACCATAAAGAGCTTAAATGCAGAAAAGTCTTCATAGAATTTGAGTGGAATGCTCCCTTTTGAAACACGATTGATTTTCGTTACCGTACCACTGTTGCAAAGCCACTGAATGGCAGTTTCAAATTCTTTTGCCCTTGCACCCTTTTGGATGTTTGCATAGATGAATTTTCTATTTTCTTTCGCAAGCTGTGCTGGAATCGATTGCCACACTTGATCAATTCTAACAGTCTGCTGATTCGAGGCATGCTTTGAAATATCATCATTGTAATCAGACAAAATCTGTTTTTGAATTTTTCGTACTTCTTTCGGAGATTTTCCATCGATAAAAGCCTGGACAACTTCCGGCATCCCACCTGTAAAATAATACTGCCTCAAATATTCAATCAATTTATTATGCATTCCTGCAAGCTCATCCATCTGGGACTGCATCAGAAAATCATACATTTGCTGTCCTGCCACGGCTAATAGAAATTCTGAAAAGCTCATAGGATGCATCTGCAGAGATTCAATTTTTCCGACAGGAAAAGAGATATCTTTATGCTCGTGAATCCCCAACAGGGATCCTGCAGCAATCACATGATACTCCGAAGCATTTTCGCAGAAATATTTCAGTGACTGTACAGCCCTTGGTATTTCCTGAATCTCATCTAAGCATATTAATGTTTTACCAGGAATGATGTTAATTCCAGATACCGCAGAAAGGCCACGCAGTATGCGTTGCGTGTCAAAGTCGTTTTCAAACAATTCTTTCACCTGGTAATTCGAATCACAGTTCACATAAACAAAAGAGGAGAACTCATGTTCACCAAATTCTCGAATTAACCAGGTTTTCCCCACTTGTCGAACACCTTTTATTACCAATGGTTTATGCTTTTCCTGATTTTTCCAATTCAGCAGCTTTTTATATGCCAGTCTCTTCATACCACAATATTACATTTTTTATGATGAACTATCAATAATATTTACATTTATTTGGACGATAACAGAAAATAAAGTCACATTTATATGTACCAACTTAAGTGCAATCTTGCATTCTGATGTCAAAAACGCCATATAAAAAGCCCTGAATTAAGCCATTTCAGGGCAATATGTACTATTCCCACTCGATGATTAGGTTGGTTGAACTAGTCTTTTTGGCTGATTCTTGTGTATAAAACAGCCACTATTGCTCACTATTACCTATATTCTATGGCGTTTATAAGAGGCGTGGTCAAAATGGGGTTACAGTTATTATTCTTTGTATCATATCTAAGCAACACCTATTTAGATAAAATGAGTTTTAGAAAATAGAAGATATCCAATTATTTTTGAAATACGAATCCATTTACAATTGCAAATATGCCTTAGGCTTTGACTTGGAAATGATGATATAAAACTCTTAATCATATACCTGCTTATTTATGAATCGTGATAACCAAAAATTTCGATTTAATATTGGCATACCAATATGACAAATATTTTGAAGATCGTATTATCTGGTAGAATCTCGTTTGACTAAAGAGACTTCTATCGTGTTTTCGATTTCTGTTTTTTGACATTTTATCAAATTGATAAGAAGTTCAACTGCTTTTACAGCCAGCTCGTGAGGATTTCGGTCAATTGCCGTTATGGATGGAGAAGACATCGTTGTATACGGAGAATTGTCAAAACTGATCAATCGTACGTCTTCCGGTACATAAAAGCCTACTTTGCTGAGGGCTACCATTGCGCCGAATGCAGCCCGGTCTGAACTCGTGATGATACCGTCCACTTTCAAACCTTTATGCATCACAGTCGAGACCAATTCTGCAGTCTCTATTTCAGAAGACTTCTTGCCACCGCGCTTTAGAATATAGTCTTCATTTACTTCAATTCCCATTTTTAACAGTGCTTTTTTATAACCTTTTACCCGTGGACTTTCCTGCGTCTCTGCTGAATAGCCCGGTACTAGAAGAATGTTCCGACTGCCTTTTTCAATTAAATACAGTGTTGCCTGCTCCATAGCTTCTTCATCATCATTTGCCACCCATGGGACCGGACGCACAGACTCTGGAATACGGTCGACCCATACCAAAGGATAATCCGCTGGAATCAGATCTTCTGGCAAGGCTGTCAAGCCAGAAACACAGATACATCCTCCTATGCCTAAGTCGACAAGTTTCTTGAAATACTCCCGCTCACGTTCTGCATTATTTTCAGAGCTACAGATCAATGTATCATATTCCTTCGATGCCAGCTCTTTTTCTACATTCGATGCCAAGTTGGCAAAAAATGAATTATCTACTGAAGGTACGATCATGCCGATTGTCTTTGTCATTTCAGTTTCCTCTCAATTCTTCAATCAGTTCCTTGTATGTTCTCCCTTTCCGGAAAAGTGCACTGGACCCAAGAATAAATCCGTCAGCCCCAATACTGGAAAGATCTTCGATGACCTCTGGACTACAATGACCATCAATCATCAGCTTGAATCCATATTCTTTTTTCAGACCGGCAAACTGTGCAACTTTCTTTCGAGTAAAATCAATGAATCCCTGTCCAGCAAACCCCGGATTGACTGTCATAACCATGACATAGTCACACAGATTCAGGATTTCTGAAATAGATGCTACAGATGTATCAGGATTGACTGCAATACCGGCGAATGCACCTCTTTCCTTGATGTGAGCAAGGGTCTTTACGACATACCGTTCACTTTCCGGATGAATATAAACAATATTTGCGCCAGCATCGATAAACCAGTCTACTTTCGAGCTAGGATTCTCAATCATCAAATGACAGTCCACCAATTTATCTGTATATCTGCGGATTGTCTTGACATCCATGACTCCCATCGTGAAATTTGGTACAAAGCTGCCATCCATAATATCGCAGTGGAATATATCTGCTCCAGCATCATCCAGAGCCCTCACTTCATCTCCTAGATGTCCATAGTTGGCACACATCATGCTCGGACATAATAATCTTGTCATATTGGTTATTCTCCTTTTCGTTTCAATTATAGAAATATTTGATCTGGTAAGTGAAAAAGAAAACGGCACTAGATATGCCGTTTCTGCTTATGAAAATCAGCTTTGGAAAGGGGTATTACAGCTGATTGTCATCTTCTACGAGTTTAATTTCTCAATGCCAGTAATCTATATGGTTCCCAATGAGAGCATCAGGCTGTTTTCTGGCCTCTTCCATGATACGGAGGACCTCAAGGACTTCATCATTCTTTACTTTCTTCTCTGCGCCTTGATTCACGCATGCATCAATATCATCATAAACTTTTCCATAGTCTGTAATCCGCGATGGAATCTTATATGTTACATCATTACCATAATCATCTTCATAGACGACTGTTCCCCAATTGGTATCGTCTTCAAGTTTAAATGGAGGCTGCAGTGGTTCCTCGCCAACCATCATCTTAGACAAATTTCCCATGGAGTTCTTTACGAAGCTTCCTTTTCTACCATGTGCAACAAACCTAGGGTATTTGATCTTCACACTCATACTGGAGCGTACGGATACCCGCAGATTATTTTGATAGAAAAGCATTAGATCCACATAATCTCTGCCACCATATGGATTAACGATTCCCCTGACATCCGTCAGAATTGATTCCGGTATTCCGAACAAAGCAATCATCTGATCCAGCGTGTGTACGCACAGTCCATACAGGGAATCCCCATTACCGTTGTAACTGTTTCGATAATAATCATAATGTGACTCTACTTCAACAAGATCTCCCAGTACACCACTCTCCACAACGTCTTTTAATGCAAGAAAATCTGTATCATATCTTCTGTTCTGATTGACATATGCGATTAAGCCTTTCTGATTCGCAAGAGCAAACACTTTTTCAGCTTCTGCTCTCGTCGGTGCAAAAGGTTTTTCACACAGAATATTTTTACCTGAATTCAGCATCTGCATGGAGTAACCCACATGGAAGCGGTCTGGCGTATTAATAACAACGAGATTCACTTCACTATCATTTTCAATATCAGAAATGTTGGATGTAAAAATGATTCCTGGGTAGAGTGCTTCCAATGCAGGATTCATTTCTGCAACTAGTCGATAGATATATTTTACCTTGATGTTATCCTTCCGCAGAACAAAAGGAAGATGATAACGGCGAACACTGTTTCCAAATCCAATATATGCAACTATCAGCATACTGCCCTCCTAAATGATTACCTTCATCATAAAGAAAAGACCTGTCTCAAAGTGAAGAGATTCAGGTCTAATAAATGACAATCTTTTAATTTTCGTCTGCAGCCTTGAGTTTCTGTGTTTCTTCGATTTCCTTCAGCATATCTATCCTGACCTGATGACGACCGCCTTCATATTTTGCTGCCAGCCACTCATCAACAATCATTTTTGCCGTTTCGATACCAATTACTCTCGCTCCGAAGGCAATGATATTAGAGTTATTATGCTGTTTAGAAAGTTTTGCTGTATACGGCTCCGAACATACACATGCGCGAATGCCATGAACCTTATTAGCTGCCAAAGAAATTCCGACACCTGTGCCACAGATCAGCACACCACCGTCTACTTTCCCAGACGCGACTAGTTTTGCCACTTTATAGCCGGAAATCGGATAATTGAAACGGTCAGTACTGTCGGTGCCGACATCAATCATTTCAATACCTTTTCCTTCCAGATATGCCTTGATTTCTTTTTTCATTTCTACTGCGACATGATCATTACCAATTGCTAATTTCATTTCTGCTCCTCACTTTCAAGATATTTCATTACATCATCATAAGTTTTACATTCGAGATCAGCATGCGATGTATCTTGCTGAATGCGAGATGCCTTCAGACCGATGGTGAAGATTCCAGATGCCTTTGCTGCTTGAATGCCATTGGGAGAATCCTCAATGATGACCAGTTCCTGTGATCTGATGCCGAAGGGGCTTAAACGTTGTGCAGCAGTCAGGAAGATCTCTGGATCAGGTTTCCCGTGTTCAACATCACTGATTACAACAACAGCATCAAAGTGATGTTTCAATCCTGTGATCTTAACGATATCCTCAACATGGCTGGTATCACCGCTTGTAGCTAACGCCGTACGGTATCCTTTTCTGATAATTTCCTCTAGAAATGTGACCAGTCCCGGCATCGGTTCATGATAGTCGCTCTTCACAACCTCATGATAATAACTGTACATTCCTTGTTCGATTTGTTCATCCGTCTGACTCTTCAGTCCAAACAGTGTTCTCATATCTTTCGTAATAGCCTGTACCGGCTTCCCGGGAAGGGTAGCAAGCAGTTCTTCCTGTGGATTGATTCCCAATGACTGAAGATATTTTCTGCAGCTGCTCATGAACCAGTATTCACTGTCTACGATTACTCCGTCACAATCAAAAATCACTCCTCTATATCCCATGATTATATGCCATGACTTTCTGTTTAATCTGATCCAGAAGGGCAGCACAATTCTCAGAATCACCTAATGACATAACAGAGCTTTCCTTGCTGCCTTGCAGATATAAATCTGTAAAATGACGGATTTGCGGATAGAAATCATCATGAATATACGGTATGGATACTTCCACTTCCTGGTCATCTTTCAAAGTCAAAAAGTTATGCGGCCGATGAAGATCTGGCAGGATGATTTCACCATCTGTCCCGCGGAACACTGCTCTCCGTTCTAAAGTACGATCGAAGCCAACCTCTAGACTGCCGGTTCCATCATTGAACTGACAGCATGCATTGACATAAACATTCACAGATCTTTCCATGCGTGCATCCATAATAGTTATGTCCGGAGTTCCATGAAAGTAATCCAATAATAAAGATGCGCAATATATACCGGAGTCCAGAAGAGCACCACCTTGCACAGGGTCAAAATGATAGGTCTTTCCTTTCATCTCTGGTGGAAGCAGAAAGCAAATTGATGTATCAATTGATTGCAGCGTACCGATCAAACCTGATTGAATTCTTTTCTTCAACTCATAATATGCTGGTTCAAATCTGCTCTTCATCGCTTCCATGAACAGACACTTTTTTTGTCTGGAAACATTAGCAATCTCTTTTACTTCTTCTTGGTTCAGCGCTGCCGGTTTTTCACAGAGGACTGCTTTTCCAGCCAGCATAGCCTTAACTGCCCATTCTTTATGCATGCCATGCGGTAATGCCAGATACACAGCATCAATCTCCGAATCTGCCAGCAGATACTCATAGCCAACATATTCTTTTTTGCATGGATATTCTTTGACAAAAGCATCCAGCTTTTCTATATTCCGGCCGCTGACTGCCACCAGGATACAGTCATCACAGAATTGTAATGATGCAGCAAACCGATGCGCAATATTGCCCGCTCCTAGAATACCCCAGCGGACAATCCTGTCTCTTGTCATTTCGTCAAGTGCGCTTCTGCCAGAGCTATTATTGCCGGTCCATCACACATGCCATATGTTCTAGGTTCAATCAGGACAAAGATCTTATCCGGATATTTCTTCTGCAGATTCTTTAATTCATAACGCACCTGCGGTGCAACCAGGATAATATCCGCTGAAGGTACTAATTCTCCTGCCTTTGACACAGGGTCTGCGGCAAACTCTAATTCCTGATCTTTCCCCAGCTGCTTTGCGGCTGCCCGTGCTTTGTTAACAAGTAGGCTTGTGCTCATTCCAGCTGCACATAAAAATACAACTTTTTTTGTCATACTTTCATTCCTTTCAGTCCAAATTTTCTCCGTTGGACTTCACACATTTTTCATACCAGAAAAAAGAATCCTTTCTCTTTCTTTCTAGTGTTCCATTTCCTTTATCATCCATATCGACATAGATCATGCCATATCGTTTTTCCATCTGACCGGTACCAGCACTGACCAGGTCCAGTCCGCCCCATGTTGTATAGCCAAAGATATCAACACCATCTGCGATAGCAGCTTTTAGATTGCGGACATGATTGCGTAAATAATTGATGCGATAGTCGTCATGAATAGAACCGTCTGCCTCGACTTTATCATATTCACCTAGACCATTCTCAACATCGAACAGAGGAATTTGATATCTGTCATACATTGTATTCAGGAAATAGCGGTAACCTGTTGGATCCATTGCCCAGCCCCAAGCCGAAACGTTCAAATATGGATTGCGTACGGCAGATACCATGTTGCCTTTCCCGACCTCAGCATCTTCATGTGTTGTGATACAGTTGGAAGAGTAGTAGGAAAAGCCCAGAAAATCAGCTTTACCTTCCATCAGATCCTTTTTATCTTCTTCACTGATTTCCAGATGGACACCTTCCTCTTTCCAAATTCTTTCAGCAAAAGAAGGATATGCGCCTCTCACTTGTGTATCGGCACAATAACAGAACATTTTCTGGAAATACTGATAATTCTTCAGAACATCTTCTGGATCCGATGTCAGTGGATAAGCACAGATGCCAGCAATCATGCAGCCGACCTTCATTTCAGAATCGATTTCATGAGCTGCTTTAACAGAACGGGCAGCAGCGACCATCTGATTATGCATAATCAAATATCTTTCATCCGCTGTAGTATTTGGATCATTCTGTCCCATCATCATTAAGATGTTCAATTCATTAAACGTCATCCATTTATTGATGAGGCCTTTGTATTCTGTAAAGCATGTCCTAGCAAAAGCCACGAATTCATCAATCATCTTCCGATTCGTCCAGCCGCCGTAGGTCTCTTCAAAATAGACCGGTTCATCATATTTATAAAGCGTAATAACAGGATCCATGCCAAGCCTTCTAGCTTCCGTGAATACCTGACGGTAGAATTCGACACCTTCCTGATTCACACCGCCTTCTGTTCCATGCGGATAAATCCGTGACCAAGCCAGGGAAGTATTGAATGTTGTAAATCCCATTTCTGCAAATAATGCGAGATCTTCCTTCCAGTGATGATAGAAGTCACATGCTACATGATTGGTATAGTGAAGATCATCAAAGATTGCATATTTGCCATCTTTCGGCAGGTGGCCGAAGACAGGAAAGTTTCCTCTGGATCCGTCCGCTTTCTGATACCATACCTTTCTATACGAAGAAGTTGATCCAGCTGTTGCATAATCAATCTGGACCGGGCTCTTGCCTCCTTCATCCCAGCCGCCTTCCGCCTGTTCTGCACTAATAGATGTGCCCCACAGAAATTTTTTTTGAAAACTCATGGTAAATACCCCACTTTCTTATATTTAATATGTTATTCTCTAACAACCTCATCTGCATGTTTCCTTACGGCATTAAAAAAGACACTGTGTCAACAGTGCCTTCTCATTCAATCCAAGTCTTCCCCATTCGATTTAATGCATTTTTGATACCAGTAGAAGGAGTCCTTTTTTGTTCTTTTCAGAGAACCATTTCCTTGGTCATCCATATCAACATAGATCATACCGTACCGTTTGTCCATCTGACCGGACGTAAAGCTTACAAGATCTAGACCACCCCAAGTTGTATATCCTCGTAGATCTACACCATCCTCTAGAGCAAGCTTCATGGCCTTGATATGCTCTCTGTGATAATTGATCCGATAATCATCATGAATTGATCCGTCTGCTTCAACATGGTCATAAGCTCCCAATCCGTTCTCCACATCGAACAGTGGTTTCTGATATCGATCATATAACACATTCAGGAAATAACGAAAACCAGTTGGATCAATCGGCCAACCCCAGTCCGATGCCTTCAGATAAGGATTGAGTGTTCCATTCACACCATTGGCACCAATCTGGTCTCCATTTTCGTCATGCGTTGTCATACAAGTTGACATATAGTATGAGAATGCCAGGAAATCAGAACATCCTTCCTTCAAGTCTTTTTCATCTTCTTTGGAAACATGCATATCAACATGAAATTTCTGCCATATTTTTTGTGCAAAAGAAGGATAGACACCGCGCATCATTGTATCTGCACAATAGCAGAATTTATCCTGAAACGATGAATAATTGAACATCACATCTTCTGGATCAGATGTCAGCGGATAACTGCATATGCCGGCAATCATACAGCCGACCTTGTTTTCTGGATCAATCTCGTGAGCTGCCTTGACACACCGTGCAGCAGCAACCATCTGATTATGAAGTTCAATGAATCTGTCCTTAATATCTGCCCTCATCCCCGGCAAGCCGATAAACAGACGCAAAATGTTTATTTCATTAAATGTTAGCCATTTATTGATTAAGCCTTTGTATTCGGTGAAACATGTCTGCGCGAAGGCTACGAACTCATCAATCATTTTTCGATTCATCCAGCCGCCGTAGGTCTCTTCAAAATAGACTGGCTCATCATACTTATACAGCGTAATGACAGGATCCATGCCTAGCCTTCTGGCTTCTGTAAATACTTGACGATAGAATTCGACACCTTCCTGATTCACACCACCTTCTGTGCCATGCGGATAGATCCGTGACCAGGCAATGGTCGTATTGAACGTCGTAAATCCCATCTCTGCGAATAAGGCAAGATCTTCTTTCCAGTGATGGTAGAAATCAGCTGCCTCATGATTTGGATAATGAATATCATCAAATAGCTGATATTTTGCACCGGCTGGCAAATGAGAAAACTGTGCCATTGAGCCTCTTGTCCCATCCGCATTCTGATACCAGATTTTTCGATTTTCGGTCGTTGTTCCAGCAGCACCATAATCTGCCTGGACTGGACTCTTGCCGTCTTCATTCCAGCCGCCTTCAGCCTGCTCTGCACTGATCGATGTTCCCCATAGAAAATTTTTAGGAAATCCCATAAATATCCTCCTTCAACCAACGTAGAAAGCATAACATTTCTACTATTTTCAACAGCTGAACTTTTGGCTCTATTAATGCCTGTGTTTAATAAAAATCTTCTTCAGTCAAGATCATTTCCATTAGAGGCGATACACTTCTGATACCAATAGAAGCTCTTCTTGCGATAACGGGCAAGATCTTTCAAATCATATGTATCCCGATTAACATAGATGAAGCCGTACCGCTTGCGTATCTCCTTATGTGAAGAAAGAAAATCAAATGGGCTCCATGCCAGATACCCTATCAGATCTACACCATCTTCTTCGACAGCCTTCTTCACGGCTGCAATATGTTTTTGATAGTATGCAATTCTTTCATCATCTTCCACTGTGCCATCAGTCAGTTTTTCATCCAGGCCAATTCCATTTTCCACAATGAACAGTGGCATCTGGTATCGGCTGTAAAGATCCCGCAACAGATATCTAAGACCATCCGCGTCAATCTGCCAGCCCCATTCATTTGCCTTTAATAACGGATTGCGCAGTCGGCGACTGTCACGGAGAATCGCATCTTCTTTCTGAATTGAATCATTAATCTCTGGAAAATCAGCTTCAACGGAACTCTGATAATAAGAAAATGCAAGGTAGTCTATTTTTTCAGATGCATCTTTGACAATTATTTTTTCTTCTTCTGTATAGACCGGCTTTAAGTCTCTGCGCCGCATGAAATTGTTAAAGTATTCCGGCAACTCCCCTCTCGTCATGGCATCAAACATCAGGTAAACACTCATCTGCGTACGGAATTGACTCGCCAATACATCTTTTGGCTTACAGGTCAGTGAATAATAATCCGTCAACCCCTGCATCCCGCCAACTTTCGCTGATGGATCGATTCTTTTGATGATTTGTACTGCTCGGGAATGTGCAACCAATACATTTATTGTCAGCTGAGCAAACAACTCATCTTCACTCATCTCTGCTGGAGGAATAACACCGCATACTAAATCCGGCATATAAGTACAGAGATTGATTTCATTGTACGTCAGCCAATACTTCACTTTCCCTTTGAGTCGCCGTACAACTGCTTCAACATGCTTTTCATAAAACTTAATAACTTGCTTATTCAAAAAACCATTGTATCTACGCATCAGATGATCCGGCATATCGAAGTGCACCAATGAAACGACTGGTTCAATTCCCTTTGAAAGAAGGTAATCCACCATATCTTCATAATAGGCAAGTCCAGCTTCATTCGGCTCATCATCTCCTAGAGGATTGATTCTGCTCCATACAATCGAAAAACGATATGCTTTAAAGCCTATCTCAGCCATCAGATCAATATCTTCTTTGTAGTGATGATAATGATCTGATGCTACTTTAGTATCACAATACAGCTGCGGAATGCCAGGCTCCGGTGTTATTTTCAGCGTGTCATAGACATTCAGTCCTTTGCCATCTTCCAGGTAGCCGCCTTCCGCCTGTACATTCGATGTTGCTCCACCCCACAGAAATTCTTTCTTCATTATTCACCCTTTCAATTCCGTGTCATCATGATCATTAAATCAGTTCCTTGGAAAACAACTGATTCTCCGCAAGGAATCAGAAAACTGTCTCCAATGCTGATGGTGATGTTGTTGATTTTCCCGGTACCTTTGACAACCGTTGCAAGCTGATAATTCTCATCATTGAAATAAAATCTGCCAGCCACTCGGAGTCTTGTTACAGTAAAAGAATCATTGGAAATCATCACCGTCCTGTCGCCGCCCTCACATGGTATAACGACAGGAGACGGAAGCTCCTCATGCTTCTGCGGGTACGACGAAATACAGCGGACTCCCTCTTCAAAGTTCATCGGCCGTTCCTTTCCATCTGTATCAACACGATGATAATCGTACAACCGGCAGGTAATATCGGTCGCCTGCTGAATCTCATAGGTCACACATCCTCTGCCGACTCCATGTACCGTACCGGCCGGGGTATAAACAAAATCATCTTTCTTCACAGGCAGATGTCTGAGTAGAGAATCCCATTGATCCTTCTGCGCCATTTTCCGGAATTCTTCCTCACTGCATGCCTGATGGCCGTAAACAATCTCTGCCCCGGGGATACAGTCAAGAAAATACCATGCTTCATTTTTCCCCATTGGCCATCCCATTTTTGCAGCTATTCTGCTGTCCGGGTGGATCTGCACACTGAGATTATCCTCTGGTCCAACCAGTGAGATGATAACAGGAAACGGCTTCCCTTCCCGCTGAAACAATTCCTGATGATCCTGCCAGAGATCATGAAGGGACATTCCCCTAAAAGGTTCTGTCAAACAACGGTTTGATCCTTTTTTATCTGTTGAAAACGCCCATGTCTGACCTGTTCCATCCGGCATTTCATGATAACCGAAATAATCTTTGACGAGCGTATTTCCCCAGACAGCATGCCTGGCAATCGCCTCAAAAAATAGTACAGTCATTTATTCTCCTTCAAGTATAGAATTAACGATATACATTACCCATGAACAGACTGAAAGTTGCAACAATTGTAGTCAATATTGCTAGAACGTTTGCCACTTTCAAAATGCCAGGTTTCTGGTATGTCATATATTTTTTTACATTCATGTTATCGATCTGATTTGCTTTGACACAATGATAATCCGCAATCAATGCAACTAGAAGAATAATCACCTTCATCCAGATACTGTTGCCTATCTTCCAGCTGACCGGCCAAGGCAGAACGCTCAAAACAAATGCGGTGAACGCACAGATGATTGCATAATTCATGTAGCGGTTCTCCGGCTTTACTTTGATCTGCCTGACTGCACTCTTTTCTTTCTGTTTTGCTTCCCGATATTTTTCATCATAGCTCCGCTGAGCAATCAGAAGTACTTCGGTACCGCATTTTGGACATCTTGTTTGTCCTTTTTCCAGTTTTGTGCCGCATTTTCTACAATACATGTTCATGCCTCCGATTACTTCAAGATGACGTTGCTCAAGTTGACTAGTGCAATCATTGTGCTGAACACAATGGCTGCCACTGCGTACATACTATTTCCGGAATCCTTAAAGCCGTTCCTGCGATCTCTGACATCCTTGATCAATGACATGACAGCAAGGACAATCGCTATGATATAAACAAACAGACTGATGATAAAGACCCATTTAGCGCTCGTGTTCGTAATTGTGGCAACAGTACTTCCCAGAATGAAATCCAAAACAACAACACCGAAAAGTGTCACAAACAGTGAGAACTTTCCAAGATTGCTTGGGTTTGGGTTTTCTTTCCGTTCATTATTTAAATCTTCAATCTTTTTATTTTGGACTGCTTCCTTTGACAATGGAGTGCCGCAGTAAGTACAGTATTCCGAGTCATCCGGCAGATCTTTATGACAGTGTGGACATTCGCGCATGTTTATGCCTCCTAAATATATGTAGAATAACAAAGAAGACCTGATCGCTCAAGTCTTCTTTCGTGACAGAAACGCTGTTAGTTATGCATTATTTGCAGTTTCAGCATTTACTGCTTCGTTATCAGCAATTTTCTTCAATTCTGACTTGACCCAAGCTCTCCAGAATGGATAGAAGATGACACATCCCATAGCACACATAATGAATGGCCATACGAGACCACCAATGGATCCACCGCCACCGATAAAGCCAAGGAGTGGTGAAGGCGTAGCCCATGGAAGGTTGACGCAGAGTTTTCCTACAAATCCCGCTGCTGTAGCTGCATACGTAAAGATAGCAGCAAGTGTATGAGAAAGCAGGAACGGAATGATGAAGAATGGATTCATGATAACTGGAAGTCCAAACATAATCGGCTCAATAATGCAGAAGATTGCTGGAGGTGTAGATACAATCGCCAGCGGCTTGAGCTGAGGAAGCTTCTTGGAATCCTTGTACATGAAGATCAATAAAGGCCAGCATGAGGATACCCACTGTCCAAGACGGCAGAGATTGGATGTCCATACATATGGCAGATCTGCAACTGCAACACCAGCTGCAAACTGCTCCTGGTTCTCGATAGTCCATGCATTTAAGAATGTTGCAGTAACCGCACCAGTAATGTTATCACCATGCAGACCTACGCACCATAACAGAGAAGACAGGAACTGCTGCGCTGTATATACCCAAATATTATCAGCCTTTCCTAAGATAGGCATCAGGATTGTGCCAACCCATTCAGGCAGATTGAATCCAATCAGTGTACGGATTGCCCAGCAGACCAGAGCGAGGAAGAAATATGGAATAATAGCTGAGAAACTGTCGCCGATTGCAGGTGGGACAGAATCAGGAAGTGTGATCTTGATATTCTTTCTATAACAAATATCGATGATATTGATTGCAATCGCGCATGCAACCATTGCAGTGATAACACCGGCAGATCCCCAATAAGCTGTGGAGATACCTGCTGCTCCAGCACTCAGTGTTCCATCAGCTGCCTTTACAACTAGATTGCCAATAGAATCATAGTTTAAAAGCATGAAAGCAAATAATGAACCGACAGCACCAGTTGTTCTAGAGAACCCCTTAATTTCGGCATATTCTGAACCCATAGCAACTGTGATATAAATTGCCATGATTCCCATTGATAAAGAATTTACCAGAACTAATTTACCTGCGATTGGTGTGAGGAATGGAAGTAATGCTTTTGTAGTTAAGCCCCCATCGGAACCTAACAGGTAGATGACAAGAAAGATTGATCCGACCATCGTAACAGGCAGAGAACCGATCATACCATTTGTAATAGCGCGAATAAATGGAATGTTCCCGAACTTGGTCATTGGGCCAGCTAGCTTATCTACAAAGCCAGTCATCTTGTCCATAAAAGATTGTTTTTCGTTAGACATTGTGTTTTCCCCTTCTATAACGTAGAACGTTAACTAGAAATATCTTAGAGTTTCATAAAAGTGTTTGCTCATAAAAAGAAGGCACAAATAATGACAGTAAAACTATCCAATAATTTGGCACAAATAATGACATAAAGCCGGTAATCGTATGAGCTTAAATTCACTTTATCTTTTCTATGACACCATGTAAAATATTAGCATGAATAAAGTAGCGGATTTAAACATTAGTGATCTTGATGCTTCAATCATTCAATATCTTGTCAGCACAAATGATTACTGTACTTCTTTTGATATTGCCTCTGCCATAAGCATCAACCGCAGGCAGGTACGCGGTGAAATGAATTCTGTAAAAAATATTCTTGCTAAGCTCGGTTATACCCTTGACTCCAAGCGTTCCAAAGGATACTTGATTCTGGAAAGATCAGAACTTGATAATCTTGTGAATATAATTTGTTCTACTGGTACAGAATACGGTGACATCAATACACCAGAAGGACGGCAAAGTTTTTTATGCCAGGTACTGTATATAGATGATGAATACTATATAAAGCTGGATGATCTAGCAGATATGATGTTTGTCAGTCGTTCTACTGTAAATAATTCATTAACGCAACTTGCCAAAAATATTTTTAATAAATATAACCTAACGATTGAATATCGTTCACGTAACGGCCTAAAACTTGTTGGAACAGAGCTTGGAAAACGAGAGATGTACTGTGACATTGTTTTTGACCTTTTAGGTCAATCGCATAAAATCAATACTTTTGTTGATTTATTTAGAATTCCGGATGCGCATCTTGAAAACGAAATCTGCAAAGTCATTCAAAGATATCATATTCACCTTTCTGATATTGCATTTGCGGATTTCATGCTATATCTCACAACTACCGGTCAAAGAATCTCTACCGGAAAAGTGCTAACATCATCGCCCGACATGACGCCAATCAAAGGACGCCCTGAATTCGATCCTGCCCGTGTCATTGGCTCTCTAATCAGTAATTACTTCAATGTATCGGTCAATGAACACGAGATCAACCGGATTGCCATCAAGATTATAGCAAAACAGTCATCCTCTCAAATAAAGCTGAATGTAAATAACCCGCTGACTCAGAAGATTATGGATGAATCCTTCAATGAAATTTATCAACAGACACATATCAGTTTCACGAGCCCAGTCTACTATCCAATCTTTGAGAGATATATATATGCCACAACATTAATTCTCCAGTATCATGAGAAAATCAGAAATCCTCTTTATCATCAAGTATCTGATCATTATCCATTAGCTTATTTGATATCTAATATTGTTGCAGATGTCATGGAAAAATATACTGGTTTCCGTATGAGCAGCAGCCATATTGCTTTTTATACTATTTTCTTCAACAACTGGATTCAAAACTTAAAGTCACATCATGAAAATGTTCTTCTGATAGGGGGATATGGTTCTATGGCAGCAGAATCCGTCCGCTATGAGATCAATCAAAGACTTGGCAATATGCTAGCTGTCAAAGATACCTGTATGTATCACGAACTTGATGACTACAATCTTTCGGAATATGCTTTTGTCATCACCACACTGCCGATTGCTATTCATCTGACAATTCCAGTGATTACAATTTCTCAGCATGTGCTCGATGATGACATCAATAAGATTAGAAGATTCATCTCCTCAGATTATAAGAATTTTCATCCATGTCTTTCCTTCTGCCCCTCTCTTTTCAAAAGCGGTGTCATCATTAAAAATTTACATGATGCCAGTAAATCTCTATCCAATCTGATATGTTCCATCCTCACGCGTCTGAAGGCACCTTATGTGGAGCGTTGCCTGATGGCTGAACAGAACCGTATTGAAACCCTGAATAATGGCATCTTAATGATCAAAATCGATAAAGCTCTGTCTTCTCACTCTATCGTTGCCCAGATTATATTGTCAAAGAAAATATTGTACGATGAAGAAGACATTTGGACTATCATCGTTATTTCTTCAGAAGACAAGACATTGGATCTGTTTAGTGCTGTTTATGAGACCTGCAGTAAAGTTCCTTATGAAGCTATTGAAAAACTAGCCAAGAACAACGGTACTTATATTGATTTCCTGTCTCTCCTCGACTAGCTTTGTAGCAGAGTTCTGACATAATAAATGCCTGAATCAAATATCCTGAAAGAGATACCTTCTGCTACAGTAAAAGCAGGAGGTATTATTATGTTCAATTCCTTGATGCATGTTTCTTTTTATACAAACCATTGGGATGAAATGATGGATTTCTATCTCAACAAGCTAGGGCTCAAGTTGAAAGTTCTGGTACACTACAGTGCCTATAAGGACAGGAATGACAGGCCAGAGATGCAAAAGATTGCAAAGACGGATCCAAACCGCATTTTTAATGCCTACATTGAGATTGCACCAGGTCAATTCATTGAGCTATTTCCAGTTATGAAAAACCAGAAGCCTCATCCGAAGTGGAATGAGTACGAAGGTTATTCTCACTTTGCTCTGCTGTGTAATGATATTTTTAAATGTTACGATGAAATGAAAATGAAAGGCATTCAGCCACGTAATAAACCTTCAAAAGGTCCTTCTGGAACATGGCAGTTCTGGATTCATGATCCTGATTTTAATTGGTTCGAAATCATGCAATATACTGAAGATTCTTATCAGGTCAAAGGACACGTTGAGCAATGAAGTTAGGAATTATTGGAACTGGAATGATTGTCAAGAACTTCCTGCCGATGTTGCAGAAAGTAGAAGGATTGACCACAGTAGCTATCCTTTCAACTGAACGTAGTCTGGCAACAGGAAAGGCTTTAGCTGCACAATATGGAATTCCCATCTATACAAGTAATCCGGTAACATTTTATAGTTCCGGAATTGATACCGTATATGTAGCTGTACCAAATTTTCTACACTTTGAAATAGCCATGGCGGCAATAGATCATTGCATGAATATCATCATTGAAAAGCCGATTGTCTGTAATGAAAAAGAACTCTACCTGTTAAAAGAAAAAGCGATAGAGAAACACGTTTTCCTGTTTGAAGCTATCACAACCTTGCATCTGGGTAATTATACCAAGATCAAAGAATGGTTACCACGCATCGGTCAGATTAAAATTGTTCAGTCAAGATATTCTCAGTATTCTTCACGCTATGATGCATTCCGTGCAGGAATTGTTCTGCCAGCATTTGATTCAGCAAAAGCAGGAGGTTCTCTTATGGACCTGAACATTTACAATCTGCACTTTGTCATGGGTCTGTTCGGCAGTCCGGAGGAGTTTAAGTATTACGCCAATGTTGAAAAAGACATTGACACTTCTGGCATCCTGATTTTGAAATATGACAAGTTTTCAGCTGCATGTACAGCCGCCAAAGACTGCCGGGGAGAACGAGGAAGTATTGTGCAAGGCACTGATGGTACAATCACAACTTCCACAAGTGCCAACCTGATTGGATCGATTGTATTAGAGCTGAATAACGGTATAAAAGAGGAGTACGATGACGGTATGAGTGAACAGCGAGCTATACCGGAATTTGATGACTTTATAAAGATCATAACGGATGATAACTATCTAAAATGCATGGAGTTGCTGAATCAAAGCAATGAAGTCATTAAACTGATGACCAAAGCCAGGAAAGATATTGGTGTTTTATTCCCAACAGATCAAAATGAAGCTTGAGAAAAGACATGTTCAGTATGGAGATAAATATTTGATTTCTTTTTATTAATGTCACGTAGATCATATTTTTGTAAACATGTCATACATACTAAAAGTAAAAGATGTTCAAAAAAACGAGAAGAGATTTTGGTTACTCTTCTCGTTTATTGTATTCAATTAAAGGAATAGCCCCTGCTTGGTCACTCCCACTCAATTGTTCCCAGCGAAAACAATGCAAATATTCAATTTGTTCTACTACCAGTATTATTAATATTTTATTTCAGATTTGTAGATTCATTTAAGTTTAGTGTGCATTTGAGAATCTGATTTGGTGCTTCAATTCCACGATTTTCAATTTCATCAATTAAAATACGATATGCTGCCTTTCCTTCATCTTGTGAAGGTTGCACGATTGTAGTTACTGTCGGGTATGCAAAATCAGCCCATTCACGATTGTCAAAGCCAACAATTCCAATATTGTTCGGTATCAAAGAGCGATAGTTTTGCATGCTGCGATAAAGAATTGGCAACAGCCAGCAATTTGGAGCAAATATAAGAGTCTTCTTATCTAAATGTATATTTTTGGATAAAAATTCAGATATTTCATCAGAAGTAATTTTCTCATCCACGATGTAATCATCATAACGCATATCGTGAATTTCCATGGCATCATAGAATCCCTTGCTTCTTTCCATTCTAGTGGATAGGACGCTAGGATCAGCAGTAATCATCAAGAACTCTTCATAACCTGATTTGATCATTTCTTCCATGGCATCCAATACAGCCTCATAGTTGTTTGATTTAACCCATTTGTCACTATCAATTCGAATCTGAGAATCAATAAAGACTGTAGGCTTTTTATTATATTTATCTCTCGTTTTCAGAAATTTTTGTGTTGGCTGAATAATAAATCCATCAACACCCATTTTATTCATTTCATCGAAGAGGTCAGCTTCCTTTTTCGAATCATAATTATGATTCGCCAAAATCATCTTATAATTATCACCCTTCATTTGTGCATCAATACCCTTGATCAGCTGATTTGAAAATTCATTTGTAATATCAGCGATGATAACACCTATCAAATGCGAAGATTTTGAATTCAGCATTCTTGCAGCTATATTAGGCTCATAATGAGTTTCAGCTATTACCTTTTCTATTCTAGATTTAGTCTCTGCTGACATCTTCTTATATTGCCCGCTTAAGTACGCTGAAACAGTAGTTTTTGATGTGTTTGCCAAATTTGCGATATCTTTTATCGTTACATTTTCATTCATATAGACACACCCTCTTCTATATAATTCTATTTACATAATTCATTCTTGATTACTGCTTCAAAAGGAGTCCCCTTTAAGCTGTAAAGTGCTTTTTGCAAATACACGCCCCTTGATTTCTGATCATTCATATTTTCATACTGCTTTGCAATCATGAATGCTTTCATCCCTTTTTCGTGTTCATCAGCAATATCCATACCTTCTTTTAATTCACTTATGTATGCATAGCTTCCATTTAAATTAATATCAAACGCCATTTTACATTCATGATACTCAATTGACGATAAATTTTGCTTCAATTTAGGCATAAAATCAGTTAATTTATCTTTTGAAAATTTTAACATATAATATTGAAATATTATCATTAACATCTTACTTTTATCTTTTTTGGTAATTACTTCATTCATGATATCGCATGACATTTCATCTATCATAATTTCTTCATCGTTCTGCAGTACATAATTCAATTTAAGAGCAAGTATTTTGGACCTAGTAACCAGCGTTTTTGTCAAAAATCCAGTGGAAATTCTATCAAATTCGTCTATATCATTTCTAAGTAACGCTCTTTGCAGTCTGTTGACTGACAGCTTTGAGGCAAATATAATCAATCCCCAAAATCCAAAAGACACCGCTAAAATTGTTAATAATAATCTCATTGAGTACCTACGCTTTCATCTTTAGTAACTTTTTAGTTCCATTTTTTTCCGTAACAATCACGCATTTAGCGTGATATGGTATGCCATCTGTGAAGAACACCTTTTTTCCTTTATAAACTTCTTCATGGAAAATGGCTACGGTATATTTTTTACTATTTTGTTTAAATTCAAAGGTATGCACCAAATTCGTACTGCATTCTGTTTCGCCATTTTGAAATGTATGCGTTTGGCAGTAATCAACATCCTTCCCTGCGACTATTGTAAAGACAGTACAAGAATCTGTAAATTCCTTAGTCGATACTATTTTCTTAGAATCCTTAAGCTCATTATACCTTAAAGAGACAACAGTATCTTCAATATCCATATCTTCACTGGAATATACTATGACCTCAGCGTTTTCTGACTCCAAGAAAGACTCTTTATGCCGTATATCAGCCTCATTATCTAGATGAAATGTTTTTACCAATCTGTGTATACCGTCACATCTAATTTCATCAACTATGATCCAGATGCCATCCCCAATATTTACAACTTTTCTCGTAATAATTGATAATGGTGCATGACCAATCAATGATCCTTCAAAATAATGACAATTATCAATATGCCTTATATAGTTATTACCGACAATTCCAAAATCTTCATAGGACCACGACGAAGAAGGTCGTAGGTATTCATTGTTATCAATGATCATACTGTTGTGTGATTTCATTGATTTAAAATAAATTCTTAACGGATCACCTTCTCGATATGTATACCTTCCCGGATCAATCATGAATGGTTTTCCTTTGTGATAAATTGATATATGAAGGTTATCACTATGACCATGGCCACTCCCTAATGAGCCATTCGTAATCATTGTAAATGAAGCATCTCGCTTTTCAGACGACTTGATTGTGAACATTCCTGAATCAATGCCATCAAAGTAAAGTTCTGTTTTATCTGTTGAATTTATCATTTTATATTTTTTAGCACTCACCGTCCCTAATAAATATAGAGATTCTATATCCAGTTTATTAGCCGCAAGACTACGATATTTTGGATCCTCGAAAATGATTGCTGCTCTTGCAAAAACATCTTCAACGTTGGAACGATCACTGTCGCCAAATGTTTCAATTGTTCTATTAGGCGTAGTTTGTGCGAGCAGAGCATCGGCCATTTTTTTGGCGGCATCTAATATTGCATCATCAACTTGAATATTCATATAATGTGCATAATACAAATACTTCATTAAATAATTTAACACTTCAATATGATACATTGTAGATTGTTCCCATTGTACGCCATCACTATAAACTTGTGCTACTACTTGCCTGTTTAGCTCATTTACAGCAAATTTGTACACCGCATTATTTTCGTAATCTTCAATCAGCAGTGGAATGATTGCACATATTGAAGCTGTTTGAATACTTCCCCAATTAGAAGTAATATATCTAGTAAGATATGAATTCTTTAAATATTCAAGCTGTTGATATATGTTCTCCAATATAATATTTAGCTCATAATCATTCAGTCCATTTACCATATATATACTTGCTTCATATATATTCATTGTTCTGATAGCTGTATCCAGAGTTCTGGTTGATCTTAATGGCTTTATAGTTTTATGTGAATTTATCCATGATAAGATCAGTTCTTTAGCTTTATCAAAATAATCGTTATTGTTTGATATTTTATATGCCATGACTAAATAATTAAGATAATCCATACGATTCAGCATGAAGCACCATTCTTCATCGCCATTTGGATCTTTCTCCCAGTCAATCACACTCAATTTATATGGTTTAACACATCTTTCCATATCCCATGGTTTATCAAATGTAAATGTATTTGTAATTAGTTCATCTGCCTTTGCCAATATAAATCTCTGCTCGCCTTCATCGAGTTCAGCAGCAATATTATTTATATCTTTAAATACATATAATTTTTTAAGTGTTTCCTTCAAATATTTTAAATTCATAAATTGCCCTTTCATATTTAAGTCATCATATATAATGATTTGAATATAAAAGTTAAAGCAGGAGTGGTCTCCTGCTCTAACTGAAATAGATTAAGCTAATATTTTGAGCGTGCTTAAAGCAACACCAATTACGACAGTGATTAATACAAGCCAATAAGTTGTAACACCCTTTTTCTTAATAAGATAGTACATTAAGCAAGTATATAAAATCGGAAGCAAGGACGGAGCTACCTTATCTAACATCGCCTGGATATCTACGGTAGAAGACTTCACACCTTCTGTCACAGCTCCAGCCGCAAATGTAATATTTACCTTCATTTTGACAAATGTAGCTGCCAGGCCTGCAATGACAGTAACACCAATCATGCCAGCAGCATCTGAGATCACGCCCATTTTTTCAGACAGCTTGTCAATCATTTCAGTGCCAAGCTTACGTCCATATCCGCCCATTACCAATTTGATACTTAATAACACAAGATTCTCACAGAGCAGGAATAGCAACGGTGCGATTGCAACGCCTTCCATTGCCATGGAAGCGAAGATAGTCGAAAACAAAGGCGCGATGCAGAACTGAGACAGGGAGTCACCGATGCCTGCTAAAGGGCCCATCAAAGCCATCTTAATGCCACGAATTTCTTCATAGGACATGCCATTTTCAGCCATTGCAAGATGAATCGAAGTGATAAAAGGCAGGAAGTTAGGATTTGTATTATAAAATTCAGAATTGTCAATCAAATCCTTTGCTAATCCTTCTTTATCATCCCCATACATTTTCTTTAATGCAGGGTACATAACTAATGCATATCCTAATCCTTGATAGTTGGAATAGTTGAAGCCATTTTGTAAGAAGTATGCACGTAAAGTTGTCTTTGTGTAATCTTTTTTTGTTAATTTATTAAATCCAGTCATCATGATCTCCTTCTTGACTTGCAGCAGTAACGGCAGGTTTCGCATTTTGTTCGGTATAATACTTGATGGCAAATACAGCACCGACAATAGCGATACCAATGACTGGAACATTTAAGTAACCAGCTAAGAAGTAACCTAATAAAGCAAATGGAACAAGCTCTTTCTTAAGCATAACAGACATGATCATAGCAAAACCGATTGCTGGCAGCATACCGCCTGCAGTGCTCAAACCTTTTAATAACCACTGTGGAATATAAGTAACCAATGTGCTTAATGTATCCATTGAGAATGCACCTAAGAATCCCAAACCAAAGCCAACAAGTGCAAATAAGCAGATAGTTAAATTTGAACTGATACGGAATTTTGTGAAGTTGCCTGACTTCAAGGCATTTTTAGCCGCTTCCGGTGAACCAGCACATAAAGTATAAATAAATGTCTGCAAGAACTGGATGGCAACGGCAAATGGAATAGATAATGATAATGCTGTTGCTGGTGTTACCCCAGGTACAGTAATTGCCATTAAGGTACCAATAATACCAGGACCGATTGGGTTCGGTGGAACAGTACCACCAGCGCCGACGCCAAAGCCCATGAATGCTAATTCTGCGATTGCACCGCAGGATAAAGCAGTTGGTAAATCACCAAGAATGAGACCTACACCAAAGCTTAATACTAAAGCGCGGTTTGTAAAAATTCCCCAAAGCATGCCTGAATAACAGAATGCTGTCCAAAGCCCAATTAAGACAGCTTGAATGATACTAATTTGCATTTTCTTTCTCCCTCATAAATTACAAATAATTTTTTATGTCAACTTGAACACTGCCATCATTCCCACTAGGAGTAGTTTGCGTGTCAAATGTAACACCATATTCCTCAATCATTGTCTTGAGTGCAGCTTTATCCTCTGCGCCTAAGAAAATTGATCTTGTTACTTTTTCCTTGCCTTCGGCATTGTGGATATTCCCAATATTGATATGTTTGATTGGAACTCCACCTTTTATTAGAGCAAGCGCATCTTTAGGACTTTTTACAATAATAAAGATGGATTGTGCAGGATTTGCTTTGTGAATGATCTCAATGACATGCTCGACTGTGAAGAAACGTGCAGCAATTGTGTTTGGAATAACAGTTTTCATCAGCGTCTGTGCCATATGATCATTAGCCGCTTCATTATTCGCTACAATTACGGTATTGCAGCCAATTGATTTAATCCAAAGCTGTCCTTGTCCGTGAACTAAACGTTCATCAATTCTTGTCATTACAATGTTTGGTGTACTCATTTTTTTCTCCTTACCAATATGGTTCCCATTTTTTCATCAAACGTGTCAGAGCTTCCATATAAAAGTAGTCACCCCAGATATTTCCTTCATCAACGCCTTTTCCGCTATGCCACGAATAGACACCGTGATAAAGAATTGGATTGCCTGCTTCATGATCCGCTTTCGTATAATTTTTAATCAGCGACTTCATAATTGTTTGGCAAGCTCCTTGATAGATAGTTTTACACTCGTCATTGTCATGTAAGTATCGATCCATCTCAAGCATCCCACATACAGCTATAGCGGCAGCGCTTGAATCTCTTGATTGATTGTCCCCATCAGTAAATATCAGGTCCCAGAAGCATACATTATCTGTCGGCAACCGATTTAGGAAATAATTTGTCATACCTTTATATAGCTTTGTGTATTCAAACGCATTCGTATATTTGACATTCAAAGGAATACCATAGATTCCCCATGCCTGACCACGTGCCCACGAACTTTCATCACTGTATCCTTGCCTTGTGGCACCATGATCTGGTGCCCCAGTTTCTGGATTCATATAAAATGTGTGGAAAGCGCTCGCATCGTTTCGGATTACGTTATTCACACTTGTCTCAAAGTGACGGGTTGCAATATCTTTATACTTACAGATCCCTGTCATTTCGCTTGCCCAATATAGAAGCGGAATATTCAGCATGCAGTCGATAATAAAACGATAATGTTCTTTGGAATCTTTTGGTCCCCACGCCTGCAGGAACTGACCTTTTTCTTGCCATCTAGTAATCAGTTTATCGGCTGCTAATAAAGCTGCCTTCTTTGCTTTTTCTGATTTTGTAAGCTTATATCCGCTTACGCATGACAATGAATAAAGAAATCCAAGATCATGGTGATCCAGATCAATGTTATTTTCTACACGGTGTAAGAAACTATCGACATTGATATCAGCCAAATTTCTATATTTCTCGTCTTTAGTGTACTCATAAGCTAACCACAACATGCCTGTCCAGAATCCATTTGTCCATTCAATGTTGTCAATAACAGAATATTTCAACTCTTTGGTAGCAGGCCAAGGAAACTTTTCTTCAAAATAATCCATATTGAGATCTACTTGTTTGATACACTCATCAAAAGCATGCTTTATTTCTTCCTGAGTCAGAGGTATCTCATTCAGAAACAGATCTTTTTTCGTAATATTTTCGATTGTTACTTGTCTTACCATTTTTCCTCCCTCATATAGTGAACCGGTTCCCTAGACGTTCATATGTTATTTGATAATTTTGTACATGTCAATACCTTTTGACTAAATTGTGAAAAAAATATTATTTTACGAACCGGTTCATAATGACACTTATCATCGTTTATGTTGACATGGCACCCATCAATGAATATAATTCTAGCGAACCGGTTAGCCATATATTCTCGACATTACTTTAGACATACAGAAAGAAAGCAGGATAAACATATGAACAATGAAATTATTGAACGTATATCTCATATCGGTATCGTTCCCGTTGTAAAGATTATAAATGAAGAAGATTCACTGCCTTTAGCTAAAGCTTTATTCAACGGCGGTATCGATGCAGCGGAAATCACCTTTAGAAGTGAGCATACCTTATATGCAATCAAAGAAATATCCACCAATTTGCCAGGTATGCTAGTTGGAGCTGGTACTGTGTTAACTAAAAAACAGGCTTCAGATGCAGTTAAAGCTGGTGCTAGATTCATCGTCACGCCTGGATTCAACCATGAAGTTGTAAAGTGGTGCATTGAAAATGAGGTTCCTGTTCTTCCTGGCATCTCAAGTGCAGGTGAAATTGAGACTGCTCTGAGCTACGGACTGAAGACAGTTAAATTCTTTCCTGCCGAAAGCAGTGGCGGTGCTAAAAGGATTCAAGACTTAAGTGCACCATACAGTGATGTTAAATTCTTACCGACAGGTGGCATCGATGAAGCTAATATGCATGATTACTTAAGTCTGCCTTCAGTACTAGCAATTGGTGGAAGCTTTATGCTTAAAGAGGACTTCATTTGCAGCAAAAATTATAGTGCAATTGAAGAATTGTCTCGCAGAGCAGTGAAATCTTTGCTCACATACGAATTAATTCATATCGGCGTGAATAACAATTCTGAAGAAGAAGCAGTCAAAAATGCCCAAAAATTATGCAGTCTATTCGATTTTACATATTACCATAAGCCAAAGTCACAGTTTGCAGGTAAGGGCTTTGAATTTCTAAATGTACCTGGAAGAGGATCTAACGGCCATATTGCCATTTACACTCCATATCCAGAAAGAGCTTTGTATCATCTAAGCAAGATGGGTATACTGCCGATTGAAGGAACTATTACCAGGAACAAGAAAACAGGCATTATTAACTTCGCTTATCTAGATTTAGAAATTGCTGGATTTGCTATCCACCTAATTAATCCTGATGTAAAAATGGAAGTTTAATTGATCAAAACAACAGCTCAAAGTGAATTGATGATACATCGTTGGCTGCTTGCATAAATAGATTCATCAGTGATAAGCGGCAGTAATGAATGATACATATTTACGAGCTCAAAGATGAATATATGAGGAGATAATATATGTTTAACCTAGATAGTTTTAATCTGAAAGACAAAGTGGCATTGATAACCGGCGCATCATATGGGATTGGGTTTGGTATCGCATGCGCATATGCAAAAGTCGGCGCCACCATTGTTTTCAATGATATTAAACAGGAATCCGTTGATAAAGGTATTGCGGCCTATAAAGAATTGGGTATTGCAGCTCACGGATATGTATGTGATGTGACTGATGAATCAGCAGTCATTGCAATGATTAAAAAAATAGAAGAAGAAGTCGGTACCATTGATATTTTAGTAAACAACGCAGGCATTATTAAAAGAATCCCTATGTGCGAAATGAGCGCATGTGATTTTCGTCAAGTTATTGACGTTGATTTAAATGCACCATTTATTGTTGCTAAGGCTGTCATTCCTTCGATGATCAAGAAAGGCCATGGAAAAATCATTAATATTTGTTCAATGATGTCCGAACTTGGGCGTGAAACAGTAAGTGCTTATGCTGCTGCTAAAGGTGGTCTAAAAATGCTTACCAAAAATATTGCCTCAGAATATGGTGAATATAACATTCAATGTAATGGCATTGGTCCTGGTTATATTGCTACGCCGCAGACCGAACCACTTCGTGAACTACAGTCTGATGGAAGTCGACATCCATTTGACAGTTTCATAATATCCGAGACACCGGCAGGAAGATGGGGCAATCCGGATGATTTATCAGGACCAGCTGTTTTCTTAGCAAGTGATGCCAGCAATTTTGTAAATGGTCATATTCTTTATGTTGACGGTGGCATCCTAGCATATATTGGCAAACAGCCTCAATAACAGGAGATTGAACTATATGAAAATTGCATTAATCAATGAAAACTCTCAAGCTGACAAGAATTCAATGATTTATAATTCACTGAAAACTGAAGCTGAAAAAGCTGGACATACAGTTGTAAACTATGGCATGTTCAGTACAGATGACCCTCATCAATTGACTTATGTTCAAAATGGTTTGCTGGCATCTATCCTTTTAACTACAAAAGCAGTCGATTTTGTTGTAACTGGTTGTGGAACTGGGCAAGGTGCAATGTTAGCTTGTAATTCATTCCCAAATGTGGTTTGTGGGCATATCACAAATCCAAACGATGCTTATCTATTTGGTCAAGTGAACGATGGGAACTGCATCGCAATGCCGTTTGCACAAAATTTTGGATGGGGTTCCGAAATTAATCTAAACTATACTTTTGAAAAATTATTCTCAGAAGATTTTGGTGGTGGATATCCTAAAAATCGGGCTATCCCTGAGAAGAGAAATAAGACAGTTTTAGATGAACTTAAAAAGGTTACTCATCAACCACTCATTAAAATTTTAAAGGAGATGGATCAGAACCTATTAAAATCCGCAATTAATTACCCTGAATTCAAAGAGTATTTCTTCAAAGACTCCAAAAGTGAAGAGATTTCCGCCTATTTATACGATTTATTAAATAAGTGAATTTCTTTGATAGAATGACTGAATTATCTTAAAGAAAACAATCTACCTGTCATAACTATTTATTCGATATAAATTTTCTAAAAATAATACAGCCTGCATGCAAAATGTATGCAGGTTTGTTTTACTGCATTAGGTGTGTTTAAATATCTGCATTAATTAATAAGGCTCTTCATCAACACTTGTGGGTGACAGAAATGATGAATGAGCAGTAAATATCTATATCTGCACTTGATTTATACCTATCGCTAAGTTTAAGGGCTTAACCTCCAACTTGGTGACTTGACATTTAATTGTACATTAACGAGTACAGCAGTATATCAGGCCGCGGTATATTCTCAGGGCATTGGAGGCTCACTTTCTATGGAATTCATGACTGAGAATGTTGTTTCATCGTTATATCCTTACCAGATTGAGAATATTGAGAGGCAGATCATTGACTATCAGTCTCTCAATCTGGCTGAAAAGAAGACTGATTTCGATATGTGCCCAAAATGCGGTGCAGTTCATCCCCGTCTGATCAAAGGCGGGAAATCACATTCTGGCAGGCAGATGTATCGCTGTAAAGAATGTGATAAGCGATTTACTTATGATAATGGGCATTTGACCTGGTATTCTCATCAGCCTTATGACAAATGGTCAATGTTCATCAAGAGCACTCTGGAACACGGTTCGCTGCTCACAAATTCTGCCCTCATTGATGTCAGCCCATCTGCTGCCTTCCGCATGAGACATGAACTTCTTTCTTTCCTCAGACTTATCACTGAAGAGAAAACAATCGATAAAGCAGTGGAGATAGATGAGAAGGTATTCATGGAATCACATAAGGGATATTGCCTTCCCAATGTCAAAGGCAGAAAAAGACAGACACCAGCAGCAGGCGGCCCATATTCACATCAGTTCATCAGCCTGATCTGTGGGGCTGACCGCGAAAACGGAACATATATCCAGGCGTATTCGATGGGACATCCATCGTTAGCAGATGCAGCTCTTTTCGGTAAACATATCAATGATAACGTCTTTGCCTGGATCGATGGCCAGACCTGTTATCCTAAGATGCTTGATGAAAAGCACTGTCCTTTCAAGATACTGACTGATCATAAAGAATATGACAGCGAGAACCATCTCAATACTGTGAATTCTCTTCACAGCAGAATGGCCGAATGGTATCGGAACTATCGAGGAGTCGCTACAGTTTATATCAACAGATATGCCGCTCTTTTCAGTATATGGCAGAAATATGCCGGCTGTGATCTTCAGGAGATCATTCTCAAGCTCATCCGACAGATTTCAGAACATATTCACTATTTCTTTGTCCGGGACATCAGGGATAAAGATATCTTTGAAGACCCGACTGCAATATATGAACGCGAAAGGATGGCTGATCACTTCGTCAATTCTTCTGATGGATCTATCGGTGAATCCACAGAATATTGGACTTTTTAGCTGAAAGTCACCAAGTTGGTGGTTAAGCCTTTCTTCTTTCTTACTTCATTGTACATGAATGTGTACAGCACTTCCAATCATTCTTTCTATAGTAATGAATGTAAACAGAGGTGATGATCATGGAACAGACAGCGAGGTATTGGTTGACATTAGCGTTTCTCTTTATGTCCTTCGGTTATACTGCCGATGGATATCAGGCGGCAGCATATTTATTTTCCTGCTTTGCCATTTATACAGCTGTTGATGCCCATAGTTGTCGGACGGTGTACCGCAGATGGAAGCGGATCTTGTGTTTCAGCAGTATTGCGGCATTGGTGACGGTGCTGACAGGTCTGACACAGGCAATGCCCGCTGTCTGGTTCGTAACGGCTGCCAGTGTGTGCTGCTGCATTATTTTTGAAGCAAGTTCAGTCAGAACGATGAAGAACACAGTGATGTGGCTGCGGGTGCTGATGTTTGCGCTTTATCTCCTGACTTTGATCCTGCCATATTCAACATATGGATTTATAGATACAATGTTATTGATCACAGCGGCATTTCTGCCAATCCAGGCGTCCTATTTTCACAAAATCATTGTAATAGAAATGAAAAAAAGCAAAGTTAGAATAGCAACCCGTCCGCAGCTGTATTAGAATAGCGTATAACGGGGTGATAGAATGACAGATTTCCTGATTAAATTATTCGTAAAAGATCCAGAGAATGTAAAGGATGAGCGTGTCCGACTGAGCTATGGAACACTGACTTCAGTGGCCGGCATGTGCTGTAATATCTTCTTATTTATATTAAAGGGCATTATTGGTCTTGCCATAAATTCCATCTCTATTATTTCTGATGGCTTTAACAATCTTTCAGACTGTCTTTCCTGTCTGATCACAATGTTCGGCTATCGTCTGTCAGCAAAACCTGCAGACAAAGAGCATCCATTCGGCCACGGCCGTATGGAATATGTAGTATCTTTTATCGTGGCAATCATCATCTTCATCTTTGCCTTCCAGCTTTTGAATACATCTGTGGATAAGATCATTCATCCGCAGGATGTTTCTTTTAATCCAATCCTTGTCGGCATTCTTGCGGCTTCTATACTAGTAAAGGTATGGATGGCATTTTTCTACAACAAGGTCGGCACAAAGATCAATAACATGGCAATCAAGGCAGCCAGCCAGGACAGCCGCAATGACGTGATGGCAACCGGCATCTCATTGATTGCAATTATCCTGTCTGCCTTTACCAAGAGCATTCCATTTGATGGCATTGCCGGTGTGATCCTTGCATGCTTTATCTTTTACAGCGGCTACGGCATTGCCAGTGAGATCATCAATCAGCTGCTGGGAACGCCAGCTTCTCCGGAACTGACAGAGGCTATCCGCAATCAGATGCTGAAACATCCTGAAATTGTCGGTGTACATGATATGATTATTCATGATTATGGACCTGGTGTGCAGATTGGAAGTGCACATGCAGAAGTCAACGCCAAGATGGATTTCTTAGCTGCACATGATGTCATTGATGAAGCCGAACGGGAGATTGAAGAGAATCTTCATGTCATGATGACACTTCATATGGATCCGATTGTTGTAGATGATCCGCAGCTGAATCAATATAAAAAGATGATCGATGATATTCTGATCAAGATCAATCCTGAACTTTCCATGCACGACTTTAGAATTGTTGTCGGACCTACGCACACCAATCTGGTCTTTGACGTCCTTGTTCCATATGATGTCAAAAAGACAAATCAGGAAATAAAAGATATGGTTGATGAGCAGCTCCCTTCTTCACCAACCAAGTTCTATACAGTCATCCACTTTGACCGCGGCTTCACATCTGAAGAAGGTCAGGCATGAAGTGGAAGAATAACCTCATTCTATTATTGGCCGCATTAATCTGGGGATGCGCTTTTGTTGCGCAGTCAGAAGGGACACAGCATGTTGGCCCATGGACCTTCAACTGTCTGCGTTCATTCATCGGCAGTGCGACATTGTTCCTGCTGATGCCTTTACTAGATAAGGTAAGAAATGTAAAGAAGAATGCAGGTACAGATAAGAAGGGATTGATTCTCGGCGGCATTGCATGCGGAATCGTCCTTGCGGCTGGTTCAATGTTCCAGCAGATCGGCATTATGCAGACAACAACCGGCAAAGCAGGATTTATCACCGCATTATATGTCATCTTAGTACCAATCCTCGGTCTGCTGATTGGACATCGTACAAGACTGATTGTCTGGATTGGCGCCATGATTGCCTTGATAGGTTTTTACTTCCTGTCTTTTTCCGGTGAATCATTATCAATCCAGTCCGGTGATTTCTATCTTCTGATCTGTGCCGTGCTTTTTGCAATCCACATTTTAGTTATTGATCACTTTTCATTTGTGGACGGTGTCAGAATGTCATGTATCCAATTCCTGGTGGCAGGAGTGATATGCATGATTGGCATGTTCCTGTTTGAAAAGCCAGATCCAGCCGCCATCATGGACGCAGCTGTGCCTGTCCTGTATGCAGGCTGTCTGTCATCTGGAGCAGGTTATACACTGCAGATCATTGGACAGAAGGACGCTGATCCTGCTGTTGCAAGCATGCTGTTGAGCCTGGAGAGCGTCTTTGCTGCATTGTCTGGATTTGTACTGCTGCACCAAACAATGTCAGGCAGAGAAATCATTGGCTGCGCATTGATCTTCTCGGCAGTTATCATTTCGCAGTATCCTGGAAAAAAACAAACAGAAATGAAAAAGGAAGTCTCCCAGTAATGAGAGACTTCCTTTTTTTCTAAGCTTCAAAGTATGGTCTGAGTTTCCATTTGTCAGAGAAGTTCAAACGCCGCTCAAACAGCTTTGTGAACCAGCCAATCAGTGTACCGTTGATCAGTGCACTGATGACAGTTCCAATACCGATGCCTTCGATATGAGAGAAGAAGAGTAGACTCATGATCAAAGCAGCGATACAGCTTGCAATATCATATCCAGTCTTGAAGACATGGATCTTGATACCAAAATATGAAGAGACCTCAGAAACAAACAGCTCATATACTTCAGGTGAGATATATGTATGAAAGATCAGGGACACGCCGGCGGTGACACAAATGGTGCCAACCGCAAACGCAAGGATTCGGAGTGTCAGTTCATTGGGCATGGTCATCGTGAACTTCAGAAAAAGGTCAAGGAAAAGACCATAGATAATGGCTGTGATGAAAGAGAACAAGTATGACATTTTAAAGCGCCTGACGATGAGCATCATGACAACCAGCAGGAATAGCTGCGTGCAGTATTCAGCCATGCCGAAAGTGAACCAAGGCAGTGTCTGGGATACTTTTAAATAGATCAGGTATGCAGGTGCAACTGCAGTGGACATGCCGAAATTTGCAAATGTTTCTAATGCAGTTCCTAACGCCAGAAAGATGATTCCCAGCAGATAGGAAAGCTCTGTAGACAGTGTTTTCTTGTTCATATGGCTCCTCAGAATAAAAAACCAGCTCTGCCGGATTTGATACAGAAATACCGGAAAGCTGGTCATATATTTATATATTGCTATGATAGAATAGCTGACTTGTGAATTAATTGCAATACCTTTTATGCTTTTACGAGAAGATCAGCGATCTTCTTTGTATAGGCAACTGGATCATCAATTGGAAGTCCCTGGATCAATAATGCCTGATCCAGAAGAACGGAGGCATAATCTTTTAGCTGATCTGGGTTGGATGAATAAATCTCCTGCAGCTTCTTAAAGACAGGGTGGTCCGGATTGATCTCCAGGATCTTGACTGCTTTGACGCCATTAGGATTCATTGGATCCTGGTTCATATACTTCTCCATTTCCAGAGAAACACCTTCATCAGCGACGACACAGACGGGGTCATCCTTCAAACGGGAAGAGATACGGACTTCCTTGACTTTGTCACCAAGGTCTTCCTTCAATGCGGAAAGCATATCCTTATTTTCTTCTGTTTTCTTTTCTTTTTCTTTCTTCTCTTCTTCTGAATCCAGATCAAGGTCTCCCTTGTTGATGGACTGGAACGACTTGTCGGCGTACTTCTGCATGATCGAGGATACAAATTCATCTCTTTCATCAAGGAAGTAGAGGACTTCATAGTTCTTTTCCTTCAGCTTAGCCATGGATGGGAGGTTGTTGATCTCATCAATGGTCTTGCCGCAGGCATAGTAAATTGCTTTCTGTCCTTCCGGCATCCGGTCAGTATATTCCTTCAAAGTGACATACTTGCCTTCCTTGGAAGAATGGAACAGGATCAGATCCTGCAGAATCTCCTTATGCATGCCATAATCCTTATAGATGCCGTATTTCAGATTCAGACCGAAGTTGTCGAAGAACTTTTCATATTCTTCACGCTCATTCTTCAGCATATCTTCCAGGGCACCCTGAATCTTTTTCTCAATGGACTTTGCAATCAGCTTGACCTGCTTGTCCTGCTGCAGGATCTCACGCGAGATGTTCAGAGACAGATCGTCACTGTCTACAAGCCCCTGGACAAAGCGGAAGTATTCCGGCACAAGATCCTTGACCTTATCCATGATGAAGACGTTGTGGGAATACAGCTGCAGACCTGGTTCAAAGTCCTGATAATAGAAGTTGTACGGCGCCTTGCTTGGAATAAAGAGCAGGGCTGTATAGGAGACGTTTCCTTCGACATTGTAGTGAATGACCTTCTGCGGGTCTTCCCAGTCGTTGAACTTTCCCTTATAGAATTCGTCGTAGTCTTCTTTCTTGATCTTCGATTTCTGCTTTTTCCAAAGCGGAACCATGGAGTTCAATGTTTCAACTTCTGTCGTTTCAATCGTCTTTTCCTTATCTGTAGGATCCGGAACGCTCTTTGTGCACTCCATTTCAATTGGATAGCGGACATAGTCGCTGTACTTCTTGATCAGGTCACGGATGGTGTATTCATCCAGATACTTGGAATACTTCTCATCTTCTGTATCATCTTTGAGATCCAATGTGATGCGGGTGCCGACAGTATCTTTCTCAATCTCTGCGATGACATATCCGTCTTCACCAGAGCTTGTCCAGCTGTATGCCTTGTCTGCATTGGCTGCACGTGATTCCACGCTGATGTGCTTGGAGACCATGAAGGCACTGTAGAAGCCGACACCGAACTGGCCGATGATATCGACATTCTTTTCTGCTTTTTCCAGAGATTCTCTGAATTCAGCAGAACCGGATTTTGCAATCGTTCCCAGATTCTTTTCTAATTCTTCGGCAGTCATGCCGATGCCATGGTCTTCAATGACCAGCTGTTTCGTGTCCGGATGACGCTCAATCATGATCTTCAGATCTTTCTTGTCAGCACTGTAAGTCTTGTCTGTCAGAGAAAGATAGTGTCTCTTGTCCAGCGCATCACTTGCATTCGAAATCAACTCACGAAGGAAGATCTCTTTGTTTGTGTAGATTGAGTTGATCATCAGGTCAAGAAGACGTTTTGATTCAGCCTTAAACTGTTTTTTAGCCATATTATTTACCTCCTGCAATAGTTAGCACTCTACTCTATTGACTGCTAAATTATAGTAGCACTATGCCATTATGATTGCAAATATTTATTTGCTGGAAAGTTCATGGATATTTTGGAAAGAAATGCTGAAACTAAAAATTTGTTTTGATAGAATAGTAATAACTGAAATAGAAAAGGGAGGCTTTCGATGAAAAAAAACAGAACAGACAAAAGAATGAAAGCTTTATCCGAAAAGATAAGGATGCTGCGGGTCCAAAAGAATCTGACGCAGAAACAGCTGGCAGAGGCTTTAAAGCTTTCACCGCAGTCAATATCAGGATACGAGAACGGGAATGTGATTCCGGATATCCTGTGCCTGTTCGCATACGCGGAATATTTTGAGGTATCAGTCAATGATCTCCTGAATCTTCATAATACCGGAGACAGTTTTAAGGAAGATATGCCTTCCAGCAGTGAGATGCAGATGATTGAGTCCTACCGCAGGAGACCGGAGTGGATGAAGAAAGTCATCCGTACTCTGTGCTTCAATGGCGGTGCTTATCGTTCATTAGAAGAGGAGCATCAGGAGATGCTTGCTCTGTTAAAGCTGGAAGAAGAGGCGGATGCCGCTAAAAAGAAGTAAAATCAGGCAAAACATCATGGAGAAGATGAAAATCTTCTCTATTTTATTGGTATAATGGGGGCATCTATGAGAGAAATTAATGTTAAAAAAATAACTGAAATGCTGAAGCAGGCATGCGGCGCCATTGCGGTTGATTATGCACCGGATATCATCCAGGCTTTGAGAAAAGGGTCTGAGAATGAAACGGGAGAACGGTCAAAGGCTGCTATGGACATGCTTTTAAAGAATGCTGAAACTGCTTCAAAAGACCGCACGCCGATCTGTCAGGATACCGGCATGGCCATTGTATGGCTGAAGATTGGACAGGAAGTGCATCTGACTGGCGGGGCATTGAATCATGCAGTCAACCAGGGCATTGCTGAAGGATATACAGAGAATTATCTACGAGCATCTGTTGTTGATGATCCGCTGTATGACCGCAGAAATACTACGAATAATACCCCGGCCGTGATTCATACAGAGATCGTTCCGGGAGACAAAGTATCGATTGAACTGATGGCGAAAGGATTTGGCTCTGAGAACAAGAGTGCTGTTAAGATGTTGACGCCTGCAGACGGCGAAAAGGGCGTCATTGATTTTGTGCTGGATACAGTCAGGAAAGCAGGACCAAATGCATGCCCGCCGTTTATCATCGGGGTCGGCATCGGCGGATCTTTTGACAGTGTTACCGAATTATCGAAACATGCATTAATGAGAACAATCAGTGCATCACATCCGGATGTGAGATATGCTGCTCTGGAAAAGAAGATGCTGGATCAGGTCAATGAACTTCATATCGGCCCAATGGGCTTCCATGGCAATACCACAGCTTTGAAGGTGCAGATTGAAGAAGCACCGACACACATTGCCGGCATGCCGGCAGCAGTTAATATGTGCTGTCATGCATGCAGACATTGGCAGGGAGAAATCTGATGAAAAGACTGAACCTTCCACTGGATGAAGAAACAAGAATGAGCTTAAAAGCAGGAGAACCTGTTCTGCTGAATGGTGAGATCTATACAGCTAGAGATGCTGCCCATAAAAAGATCCACGAGCTGATTCAAAAGGGAGAACCTCTCCCATTTGAACTGCAGGACGGCTTCATCTATTACGTTGGGCCAACGCCAGCCAGACCTGGGCAGGTCATTGGTTCTGCTGGGCCTACAACCTCATCACGCATGGATCCATATGTTCCTGAACTAGCGGAGCGCGGTATGCAGGGCATGATTGGCAAAGGCAGAAGAAATATGGAAGTAAAACAAGCTATTATGAAACATCATATGATTTATTTTGTGGCCGGCGGCGGTGCCGGTGCACTGCTGTCACACAGCATCATCAAGCGCGAACCAGTTGCTTTTGAAGAACTGCTGGCAGAAGCAGTGACAAAGATCACAGTGAAAGATTTCCCTTGCTTTGTCGGAATTGACTGCGAAGGGAACGATATTTATGATCTTGATTAGTGCGTGTCTAGCTGGCATCAACTGCAAGTACAATGCTGGTAACAATACTGTTGAAGAACTCCTCCAGATGTATCTGGAGGGGAAGTGCACTGCCGTATGCCCCGAACAGCTTGGCGGCCTAAGTACTCCAAGACCAAGCGCTGAGATTATTGAAGGACGGGTCATAAATACCGAAGGTGCGGATGTCACTTTAGCGTATCAAAGAGGCAGTCAGAAGGCACTTCAGCTAGCTTTGGATGCTGGCTGTACAGAAGCTGTATTGAAGGCATGCAGTCCATCGTGCGGCGTCGGTGAGATCTATGACGGAACCTTCACGCATACAAGAATCCAGGGAAACGGTATCTTTGCGGATATGTGCATTCAACATGGCATACACTGCATGAGTGAAATTGAATATAAGGAGAAGAAGAGATGAATTACTACGAAGAATCATTGAAGCTTCATGAAAAGTATAAAGGAAAACTAAAAGTCGAGGCAAAGGTCCCATGTGAAACAGCGGCAGATCTGAGTGTTGCCTATACACCTGGCGTTGCTCAGCCCTGCCTGGAAATTCAGAAGGATCCTGAAAATTCCTACCGATATACTGACCGCGGTAATACGGTCGCTGTTGTTACTGATGGTACGGCAGTTCTAGGACTTGGCGATATCGGTGCCGATGCTGCCCTGCCAGTCATGGAAGGAAAAGCATTATTAATGAAAAGATTTGCCAATCTTGATGCCTGGCCAATCTGTCTGGATACTAAGGATCCAGATGAAATTGTGCGGATCTGCAAGGCGATTGCGCCTGGAATTGGGGCAATCAATCTGGAGGATATCAGTGCACCAAGATGTGTTGAAATTGAAAGAAGACTGATCAAGGAATGCTCTGTTCCTGTGTTCCATGATGATCAGCATGGAACCGCGATTGTCGTTCTGGCTGCCTTGATCAACAGCATGAAGCTGAAGAAAGCAGATCCGGCAAGTCAGAAAGTCGTCATTTCTGGATGCGGCGCAGCCGGCTCTTCTATAATTAGGATGCTGTACAACTATGGGTTCCATCGGATCTATGCATTTGATATTGAAGGCTGCGTGGATCCAGATCGTGCCGAGAACTACAATTCTTTAAAGAAGGAATTGCTTCAATTTGTAAATCTTGATCATCAGCACTATGCCAATCTTGCAGAAGGAATGAAGGACGCGGATATCTTCATCGGTGTTTCTGCACCGCATATTGTTACAAAGGACATGGTCCGTTCCATGAATCCAGGCAATATTGTCTTTGCTATGGCTAATCCTGAACCGGAAATCAAATATGAAGATGTCAAGGAAGCTGGCGCCTACATTATCGGCACTGGACGTTCCGACTATCCAAATCAGGTCAACAATCTGCTTGCTTTCCCGGGACTGTTCCGCGGTGCACTGGATGCTAAGGCAACTAAGATCACTGAAGGCATGAAGATTGCTGCTTCAAAGGGGATTGCATCCTTAATAGACGAAAAGGATCTGACACCAGAATACATCATTGTATCTCCATTTAATGATAAAGTAGTGCCTACTGTGGCAAAAGCAGTCGGAGATGCGGCCAAATCTGAAGGGGTCGTAAGAAAATAACTGTTCCTAGAATGCTCTCAAAGCTTCTGGAACAGTCTTTCTGCTTCAGAAGCTTTTTTGATGAAACGCATAGTGATACATTGAAAAATACCTAAATTTACACGGAAAATCAAAATACTCATGTTTACTACAATTGACAAACTTTGATTTGTGCAAATATTTTAATAATTTACAAAAAAAGTAATATAATACATAAGTTGCTGCGGAAGGAAGAGATGCAGATATGGAAATCGACGCAATTAAAAAACTGATAGAGACAGATGAGAAAACACGTGCAGAAGTGCAGGCACAGTATCAGAAAAGAACTGATTTGAAAAAGCAGATTGAAGATCAGAAAAAGCAGATCTCAAAAGAGACATGGGATGCGGTCAATGCACAGGTAGCCAGCACAAAGAAGCAGCTGGACGACCAAATTGCCAATGATGCAGCAGTCAATCAAAAAGAATATGAAGAATCATTGAAATTCCTGCAGGCTGAGTATGATAAAAACAAGGAAACTTGGAAAAAGGAAATCCTGGATCGGATCATACATGGTGAATAAGGAGGCTGACATATGAGTGATGGAGCAATTGCCGCTAAGGCAAGAGCGATGTTCGGCAGCCGCCTGAGTGAAGAGGACTATATGAGACTCCTGCAGAAGAATTCTGTACCGGAGCTTGCATATACGCTGAAGCATGATACTTACTTTTCAGAAACATTAGCGGGAATCAATGAAAAAGCAATCCACCGCGGTGCACTGGAAACATTATTGAAAATGGATGTGTTCACCAGACTGAAGAAGCTTCTTCTTTATGCAGATGATGACCAGGCCGGGTTTGTATATGCGGCGGTCATGAATGCTGAGGAACAGCTGATCCTGATGTGCATCAGAGCATTCACGGAAGGTGATGATCAGGGCAGAAGTGACATGATCCAGCGTATGCCGATCTATATTGAAAAATATCTTTCGTTCCCAATCCAAAAATTATCTGAAGTAGGCGACTTCCGTGATCTTCTGGAGGTCCTCAAGGGAACGAGATACGAAGCAATTATCAAGCGTTACCAGAATAGTGATTTTAAAGAAATTGATTATATTGGACTGGAACATGCACTCCGTGTTTCCTACTACGATGTGGTCCTGGAACTGATTTCGCATGTCAACGGAGGCAATGCCACTGAGGAGATGCAGAAGGACACATTGACCCGAGTAGAATTGGACAATATTTCAATTATCTATCGTTTAAAGAAATACTTTAATGGGAAACCGGAAGATATCAAAAAGCTGATGACACCGCGCTATGCGCTGTTCAATGCCAGAGAAATCAATCACTTGATTGATGACTGTACTGCAGATCAAGTCATTGAGATGCTGCAGAAGAAATATCACCGGTACATTTCCAATGAAAGATTCACGGATATCGAACACTATACACAGGTGATCCGCTTCCGCATGAATCATCACTTTATTGAATATTATACGGAGCCGAGCTTAGTGCTTCTGAGCTATCTGATGTTAAGCGAGATGGAGATTGACAATGTCATCAATATCATCGAAGGTGTCAGATATCATATCAACCCAGAACGCATTAAATCGCTGCTCGTCTATTAGAAAGGAGCTGGCAGATGGCAATCGTAAAAATGAAGTTTGTCAGTGCATCTACGGATAACGAACACCTGGATGAAATGATCAATACAGGGATTCACTCCGGTATGCTGCACGCAGAACAGGGTTCTGCAATCGTTAATGAAGAAAACCAGGGTAAACTGATCAATGAAGCAAATCCATGGACAGGTTATGAACAGACCCTTAAGAATTTTGCTCATGGCGTCAATTATGATCTGAAAAAGAAAGAACATTCCAATAAAGCTTATACCGAACAGGAGGTTGAAAATTTCCTCAAGGAGCTGAACGATAAATTCGGTGTTACAAGTGATGCTGATAAAGTTGTTCTGACCCCTGATGATGAAGCAGCCTTGGCGGCATTAAGCGAACTGGATTTTAAGAAGATTCATGAATGTCAGTACTTGAATTTTGAGTTCGGCAGAGTGCCGCGTGAGAGCTTTAAGAAGCTGGCTATGTACCGTGATGAGATCTTCGTTCACCATAAGCTGCATGAGACAGCACAGTATATCTGGATGGTCATTGTCAGTTCAGATTCTTATGCAAGCAAAGTCCATAAGATCTTCAAAGATCTGTATTTTGAACCAATCGAGATTCCTAGTGTTGATATTCATCAGCTGCTGCATGTATATGCAGATGCTATTGATGATGTATACAGCTATGTGGCACAGGAAAATGAAATTCATAATCTCTATCCGTACATTGCTATCTTTGACAACAAGTATACGCTGAACGGCTTTGTCAAAGAAAATAATTTAGAGCAGTATAAGAGCCTGTTTGATGTATCTGTAACATTTGATGTCAAGGATCCTGCTGAAGTGCCTGCTCTGCAGTGCCCAACAGAACTGAAAAACAACTGGTTTGCAAGACCGTTTGAACTGTTCTTAGGCATGTACGGCATGCCTGCATACAATGACTTTGATCCAACGATGTTCATGGCTGTCACATACTGTCTCCTGTTCGGCATCATGTTCGGTGACCTGGGACAGGGACTTGTGCTTGCGGCAGTTGGCTTCTTATTTGAAAAGAAGAACAAGCTCTTTGGAATCATCGGTCGGATTGGTGTTACTTCATCCATCTTTGGCTTCTTCTTCGGTTCAGTCTTCGGTTATGAAGACCTGCTGAACCCGATTCATCAGTCATTATTCGGTGTCCGTGAGAAGCTGTTCGATGTCATGGCAACATCAAGCACAATGGTGCTGCTGATTGGTGCGGTTGCTATCGGTGCTGTATTGATCCTGACAACCCAGAGCATCAATATCTGGAACCGGTTCCGTCATCATGAGATTGGTGAAGCCATCTTCTCACAGAACGGCATTGCCGGTGTTGTATTCTACGGCGGCATTCTATTAGCAGTCGTCAGTCAGACATTATATGGTGTCAGCCTGCTGAATCCAATTTTCTATGCGGTTGTGATTGCACTGCCTCTGATCTGCTTCTTAATGAAGGAACCGCTGTGCAATGCAGTTGAACATCGCACCGTCAAGCCTAGAGAAGGCTGGGGCGGATATATCACCATGTCAATCTTTGAATTGCTGGATGTTCTGCTGACCTTTATTACAAACTCCATGTCCTATCTGCGTGTCGGCGGCTTCGTACTGTCACATGCGGGCATGATGCTCGTCGTCATGACGCTGGTCAAGATGACTGGCGGCGCTGGACCGGTTGTCCTGATTCTAGGAAACCTGTTTGTCATGGGTCTGGAAGGTCTGATTGTCGGTATTCAGACACTGCGTCTGGAATACTATGAAATGTTTTCCCGTTACTACAACGCGGGCGGCATCAATTTCAAAGCAGTAACTGCTGATACAGCAGACTAATAAAAATGGATATTATCCAAAGGAGAAAAAATATATGTTAAGTTTATCGGAAATTTTATTACCAGTTGTTGCAGTAGTTCTGATTGTTGCTCCAATTGCTTTAGTTTTCAGCGGCCGCATGAATCCAAAGAATGCTAAGCAGAAGATGATTGCGCAGATCTGCATTTTTGCAGGTGTCTTTGCGGTAATGATGATTTTCCAGGCACATCAGTTTGCTGCTTTAGCTGAAGATACAACGACAACAACAGCAGTCGACAATTCAAGAGGCTTAGGCTTCATCGCTGCCGCAATTGCCGTCTCTGCTTCTTCTCTTGGTGCAGGTCTTGCCGTTGCTAAGGCTACACCAGCTGCTTTAGGAGCTGTTTCTGAGAATCCAGACAACTTCGGACGCGCTCTGATCTTCGTTGCCTTAGGTGAAGGTATTGCCATCTATGGTCTGCTGATTTCCATCCTGATCCTGAACAACCTTTAATCTATGAAGTCCTACTGCATCAGCGACAATACAGATACCGTAACGGGCATGCGCCTTGCCGGTATCGAAGGAGAAGTCATTCACGATCGTGAAGGAATCCTGAAGCGTCTGGATGAACTCATTCAGGATCCGAAAATTGCGATTGTGCTGATGACGACAAAGACCATTAATTTAGTCGGAGACGTTGTATCAAATTATAAGCTGACCCTTGCCAGACCACTGATTGTCGAGATTTCAGACCGTCATGGTTCAGCAAAGATTGGTGAAACGATTGATGCTTATATCAGTGAAGCAATTGGCATCAAGCTTTGAGAGGTGATTGCGTGGAAAACTACGAAGATGATTTGCTCAAGGCCATTGATCAGGATGTCCGTTCACATGCGGAGATTGTAACCAAGAGAGTCAATGAAGAAACAGACTCTTTAATGGAAGATCAAATTGGCTTTTATAAAGAAGGATTAAAAAAAGAAACAGATACTTATCTCGAAAGTGAGCTGAATGATCTGCGTCTTTATGCTGCCACAGAAGCATCACGGGCAAAAATGGACACAAAGAAAAAGCTTCTTGAGATGCGTACTTCATTATCAGAAGATCTGATGCATGAAGTCAAAATTGAACTGAAAAAGTTCGTCAAGACACCTGAATATGTAGATTACCTGAATAGACATCTTGATGCACTGAAAGTATCTGAGACAGGATATTTTGAAGTACGTGAAAATGATGTGGACTTGATGAAGAAGATACTGAATGAAAAGGGAATGAAGAACGAAGTTCGTCCTGTATATTTCCCCATCGGCGGCTTCCGCTATGTGGATGAAGCTGCAGGTATGGAATTCAGCTGTGCTTTAGATGAAAAGAGAAAAGAACAGTTTAACTGGTTCAGAGATCATTCCGGCTTCAAAGTGAAAGAAGGAACCGCAGAATGAGTGATGTAATTTATTCTATTAATGGTCCAGTTGTTTCTGTTCTGAATTCCAAGACGTTCTCAATGAGAGAAATGGTCTATGTCGGTGAAAAGAAACTGCTGGGTGAAGTCATCCGTATTCAGGAGGACCGTACAATTATTCAGGTTTATGAATCTACAACAGGTTTGAAGCCAAATGAACCAGTGCAGGGTACAGGGTCGCTTTTAAATGCAACATTAGGCCCTGGCATGCTGAGAAATATTTATGATGGTATTGAAAGACCTCTGGAAAAGATTCAGGAACAACAGGGCTCTTTCATTTCCGAAGGAAAGTCCATTCCTTCTCTTGATGGAGAAAAGAAATGGAATGTCACGATGAAGATCAAGACAGGCGATATTGTTCATCAGGGAGAAATCTTTGCGACTTGTCCTGAAACATCTTCTGTTGAACATCGTTCTATGATTCCTGTTGGTCTGCATGGAACGGTAGTCAAAGCAGCTGCAGATGGTGAATATACCGTCAATGATGTACTTGCTGTTGTCCGTGATGAAGATACAGGCAGGGAGACAGATGTCACTTTGAAGCAGCAGTGGGCTGTCCGTATTCCTCGTCCGATTGTCAGACGTGAACCATTATCCATTCCGCTGATTACTGGTCAGCGTGTCATCGATACGATGTTCCCGATAGCTAAGGGCGGTTCTTCCGCAATCCCTGGTGGCTTCGGTGCTGGTAAAACTATGCTGCAGCACAGTATCGCAAAATTCTGTGATGCTGACATCATCATTTACGTCGGCTGCGGTGAACGTGGAAACGAAATGACACAGGTATTGGAAGAATTCGGTGAGCTGGTCGATCCTAAAACAGGAAAATCCCTGCTTGACCGTACCGTATTGATTGCCAATACATCGAACATGCCGGTAGCTGCCCGTGAAGCATCTATCTATACGGGTGTCACAATTGCTGAATACTTCAGAGATATGGGATATCACGTTGCATTGATGGCAGACTCGACATCCCGCTGGGCAGAAGCTCTGCGTGAAATCTCAGGACGTCTGGAAGAAATGCCGGCTGAAGAAGGATTCCCAGCATATCTGCCGTCCCGTATTGCCCAGTTCTATGAAAGAGCCGGTTACGTTGATACATTCAGCGGCAACAAGGGCTCTGTTACATTGATTGGTGCCGTTTCTCCACAGGGCGGCGACTTCTCCGAACCAGTCACACAGAACACAAGAAGATTCGTCCGGTGTTTCTGGGCTCTGGATAAGACGCTTGCGTATGCAAGACACTATCCGGCTGTCAACTGGAACCAGTCATCTTCTGAATATGTCGGTGATCTGGCAAAATGGTTCTCTCAGAATGTTGCCCATGACTTCATGGAGCTGCGCGGTGAGATGCAGCAGATCCTGCATGAAGAAGCTTCGCTGATGGAAGTCGTCAAGCTGATTGGTTCTGACGTTCTTCCGGAAGATCAGAAACTGACACTGGAGATTGCGAGAGTTGTCAGAGTTGGTTATCTGCAGCAGAATGCATTCCATGCTGATGACCAGTCCGTACCGCTGGAGAAACAGTATAAGATGCTGAAGGTCATTGCTTATCTGAAGCGCGCATGCGAGCAGAAGGTAGCAAAGAAGATCCCAGTATCCTTGATTACAAAGACAGGCATCTTTGAAGAAGTCATCAAGATCAAATATGATGTACCGAACAACAATGTAGCTTTATTAGATACATACAACGATAAGATCGATGCTGCACTGGATAGTATCCTTTAAGAAGGGAGGACTCAATGAGCGTACAGTTATTAGGACTGAATGAGATTCAGGGTTCTCTGGTAGCCTTGGATCATGTTCAAGATGTTTCAAATGAAGAAATGGTAGAAATTGAACTCGGTACTGGTGCCAAAAGAGTCGGCAGAGTTGTCGAGATTGAAGGAGAGAAAGCTGTCATCCAGGTATTCCAGGGGACAGATGGACTTTCCAAGACCAACACAAAAACAAAATTATTAGGCCATCCAATGACCTTGGGACTTTCCCGTGAGATATTAGGCCGCACCTTCAATGGTATCGGCAGTCCAATTGATGGACTGGGTGAGATCTTTGCGGATAAGTTTGAGGATGTTAACGGCAAGCCGCTGAACCCGGTCTCCCGTCAGTATCCAAGAAACTATATTCAGACAGGCATATCCTCCATTGATGGATTGAACACACTGATCCGTGGACAGAAGCTGCCGATTTTCTCCGGCTCAGGTCTGCCGCATGATCAGCTGGCCATCCAGATTGTTCGTCAGGCAAAGCTGACGGGGAAAGATGCATCCAACTTCTGCATCGTCTTCGGTGCGATGGGTGTCAAGAACGATGTCGCTGATATGTTCCGCAGATCCTTTGAAGAAACAGGTGTCATGGATAATGTATGCATGTTTGTCAACCTTTCTGATGACCCGATCATCGAAAGAATCCTGACTCCTAGATGTGCATTGACTGCCGCAGAATACCTGGCATATGAGCAGGGCATGAATGTTCTGGTCATCTTGACAGATATGACTTCCTATTGTGAAGCGGTCCGTGAATTCTCTTCCTCTAAGGGAGAAATCCCTTCGAGAAAAGGATATCCAGGATATCTGTATTCTGACCTGGCTTCTCTGTATGAGAGAGCAGGTATTGTCAAGGGCGGCAAGGGTTCGGTTACTCAGATTCCAATCCTGACAATGCCGAATGATGATATCACGCACCCAGTTCCTGACTTGACTGGTTATATTACCGAAGGTCAGATTGTTTTGGACCGTGATCTGTTCATGAATGGCATCAACCCGCCAATCGGCGTATTGGCTTCTCTGTCCCGTCTGATGAAGGATGGCATTGGTGAAGGCTATACAAGAAAAGACCATCAGGATGTATCGAACCAGCTGTTTGCATCCTATGCTAAGGTACAGGATGCCAGATCTCTGGCTTCTGTCATCGGTGAAGACGAATTGTCTGAAGTCGATAAGAAATATATGGAATTCGGACGGAAGTTCGAACAGTATTTTGTTGGACAGGGAAATAACGCAAACCGTTCCATGCAGGAAACATTGAACCTTGGCTGGGCATTACTGAGCACACTGCCTGTGACTGCATTAGATCGTCTTGATCCGGAATTAATCAAGAAAAACTATGATCCGGAACACGCTGAGAGAACGATCCAGCTTGTATTATCCGGTGAAGGAGAAGCATAATGGCAGGCAATATAGCCGCGACCAAAGGCAATCTCATTGCGATGAAGAAGAGCCTTGCCTTAGCGAAGAACGGCTATGATCTGATGGATCGCAAACGGAACATCCTGATCAAGGAAATGATGGAGCTGGTCGACAAGGTAAAGATGCTGAGAGGAGAAATCCAGGAAGCATATGATACCGGCTACTATCTCCTGCAGAGAGCGAATATCTATTCCGGTGTCATCAACCGGATTGCTGATGAAGTCCCGGTGGAAACAGAGATCCAGCTGACATATCGTTCTGTCATGGGTGTGGAAGTGCCGGAAGTCATCTATGAGCCGAAGAAGGATCTTCCGATCCCTTATGGGCTGGATGAAACAAACTCCCATATTGATGAAGCATATCTTCAGTTCCAGAAGGTCAAGGAGATCACCATGGTCTTAGCTGAGGTGGACAACAGTGTATACCGTCTTGCCAACAGCATCTCCAAAACGCAGAAGAGAGCCAATGCCTTAAAGAACATTGTCATTCCGCGCTATGAAGCACAGATCAGAGACATCTCTGAATCACTGGATGAAAAAGAACGTGAGGAATTTTCACGCATGAAAGTCATCAAGGCCAATAAGGCAAAAGAAGACGAAAGAAAAAGAGAAGCGCGGGCTTAGCCTGGCTTCTCTATTTTTTTCGGAAGGTACGGATTCTGAACTGAGCCGTCAGTTCGATGTCATCGGCTTTGGCAAGCTTATCTCTGCCTTCAGTGCTGGTCTTATAGGCATATGGCGTCATCAGGAACAGATTCATCAATCCTTCCTGTGAACAGAGAAATTTGTGCTCGATCATCTCATCCTTTTCCAGGACAAGACCAATCTGCAGATCTTCCATTTCATTTTCATATGGAGTTGCATAGAGAACACTCTTCATTTCAAATAGATGACGAGGTCCCGGTGTAACAAACAGGAAACAGCCACTGTCCTTGAGAATGCGGCAGATCTCATCTACTGCCGCCGGTGCAAAGCAGGTCACTGCAGCATCACAGCAGGCATCAGCTAAAGGAAGATGGAAGATAGAAGCGACTGCATACTGCGTAGAAGGATCATTCTTTGAGGCATGTTTCAAGGCATCCTTGGATAGATCAAAACCATATTTTTCCAAGCAGGGCAGTGCAGAGGTATAGTAGCCTTCTCCACAGCCAAGATCAGCAGCTGTTTCTGCATGTTCCGTTTTGATCTTTTCCGCCAGTGCATCTCTTAAGAATTGATAAGAACCAGTCAATAGAAAATCAGTGCGTGCCTTGACCATGGCAGGGTTGTCGCCGTGGTCTGTTGACTGCTTGAGCAGCAAATTTAAGTAACCTTGTCTGGCATAGTCAAAAGTATGTCTGTTTTCACAGACGGCACTTTTATTTACTTTTGTAAGCGGCTGGCCGCAGATTGGACAGATCAGTTTCATAACTGCTATATTCTACCACATGTCAGTCTGCCTAAAGTGTCAATCCAATCAAAAACTCCTATTGACTGGCGGTCAGTCAGCGGCTATATTACTGGTAGAGGAGGTGAATTCATGCAGGAACCAAAAGACAGTGAAGAAAGAAAAGACGAGTTCATCAATGTAGCTGAAAAGCTCTTTAAGGAAAATGGCATTGTCGATACGACAGTCAATTCGATTGTAAAAGATATGAATGTAGCAAAGGGCTTATTCTATTATTACTTTAATTCGAAGGATGATGTCATCAATGCAATCTCAGAAAAGTACAATGCTGTCTTTAATGAAATGATGAAGATGGAAATGAACCAGCCGACGTACGAAGAACGTCTCAATCATTTCGTTGAGAACTGTGTACATTCATTTCATGCATTGAAGGATCAGCTGATCGGCAACGGGAAGGCAGATCTGAGTACATTGATCAATAAGAGCAAGATGGAAGCCAGAAATGTATCGACCAGCGGGCTGGCAAAGATCATCGAAGAAGGAAATAAGAACGGTAAGCTGAAGATTGAAAAGCCAAAGTATTTTGCGGAAGTGATGATTGCCGGCATTGTGACACTTGTTGATGAAGGTGAAGCATCAGATGATGAAATCGCAGAAATGATTATGGATCTTATAAAGAGACCAGGAAAGGATGAAAATCATGTCTGAAAACAACAACAATAATAATGAACATCAGGAGACAAACGAAAATCAGGAGTCAAACGGAGAGGATTTTACAAAGCAGGTAAATGATTTCTTCAACAAGGCAGTCAAGACAGCCCAGACATATGGAAAGAAAGCGGCTGACAAGATTGATCTTGAAAAACAGAAAGCAGGAATCAGAAGTGAGATTGGACATAATATCAAGGAGATCTCAGCGGCATATGAAAAGCTGGGCAGAGGATATTATGATGCCAAGGTCAATCAGAAGGAATTCCCTGATGAGAATGAGACCATTGAACTGATTACGAAAAAAGAGGCAGAGAATCAGAGCCTGAATGAAAAGTTGAGTGCTTTGGATCAATAACTTCTAGAGGATGAAAAATTTCATCCTCTTTTTATATGGTTAATGGTAAAATCAAGACCGTATGAGGAAAGAAAAAGTATGAGTGAGAGCCGGATTGTTATACAGCCTCGTCCATTGACAGCTGTAAATATTTTTATGATTGCTGCCGGATCAGCCCTATATGCTTGTTCCGTCAACATGTTCCTGCAGCCATTGAATCTGTATGCCGGCGGGATTCCAGGTCTATCCCAGATGCTGCGGACGCTGATGTTTACTGATACAGGCACGATAGATGCAGCCGGCATCATCAACTTTCTTTTTAATATTCCTTTATTCCTCCTCGCATACCGCAGTATGAATAAAAAACTGCTGGTGGGGACATTGATCTCTGTTCTGACCCAGACCGTTATATTCACTTTAGTGAAAGTGCCGACTGCTCCATTGCTGGATGACAAGCTTGCCAGCATCATGATTGCAGGTCTTGTCGGCGGGTTTGGCTGCGGCGTTATTCTTTCCAACAGCGGTACGGGCGGCGGTCTGGATTTACTGGGCGTCTACATGGCTAAGAAATTCTCCTGGTTCACAGTGGGCAGGCTGAGTATTCTCTTCAATGCTGTGCTTTACACGTTGTGTGCTGTATTGTTCAATTTCTCAGTCGCCTTATATTCCATTCTCTTCATAGCTTTCTTTTCCTTTACGATTGACCGTTTCCATTATCAGAACATCGAGATTGAACTGATGATTTTTACACATCATCCCGAACTTGCAGAAGTCATTTTGAAAAAGTACGTCAGAGGCGTTACAGAATGGGAAGGGAAGGGTTCCTATACAAACCAGGAAACACATGTCCTGGTGACAGTTGTTGCTAAGAGTGAAGTGGAACAGGTCAAGAAGGATATTCTGGCTGTTGATCCAAAAGCATTTATCATTGACCATGATCATACAACGGTCACAGGTGGATATCAGAAACGTCTGGACGTATAAAAAAAGTGAGCATGCTCACTTTTTTTCTTGATGTCTTTCCTGATAGCTGTATTTACATCCACAGTAATCCTGACGATAGATACAGTATTCATCACAGATTGCTTCAGATTTTCTGGCGCCGTCTGCTTTTTTAAAATCAGAGACAAAATACTTCGTATGCGTATACTGTCTGCCTAAGTTCAGCCCAATTTCATTGATCTTCTGTGAATCTTTCTGACGTGAGAAGGTCATGACAGTTGTAAAGAAATCAAAGCCGTGTTCATCTGCATATTGGAAGGCGGCATTCATTCTTTCGCCATAGCATCCAAAGCATGATGTCCATCCTTCTGGATCGTTCCCTCTGTTCTTCAGAACAGTGGCTTCATATTCGTCGTAGCTGTATGCAGGTACGATGACTTTGATCTCATCGTGCCAGCGTTCCTTAATGTATCTCTGCAGCTCTGACAGACGGTGATCGTATTCTTCCTTTGGCCAGATGTTGGAATTGTTGTACATGACCGTTACATCAAAGCCGTTTTCTTTGAGAAAATCCAATGGCCAGCAGGCGCATACAATACAGCATGCATGCAGGAGAATGGATGGACTGCGGTCTGGATGCTCTGATTTGAACTGTTTGATCAGCTCAAGAGATTCCTTATAGTAATTCTTTTTACTGGAAGATTTTCTGCTCAGGATGTAGGACAGATATTCTTCTTTTTCTTTGTCATTCATGAGTCAGGAACATGCAGTCTCCAAAGGAGAAGAATCTGTACTTTTCCTTGACTGCTTCTTTATATGCATCCATGATCCGGTCATAGCCTGCCAAGGCACAGATCATCATGATCAACGTGCTCTTTGGCAGATGGAAGTTTGTCAGCATTGCATCAATCGTGTGGTATTGATAACCAGGATAAATAAACAATTTTGTCTCTAGCATGCATTCTTCAAACCTGCCGTAAGTATTCCAGACTGACTCCAGGGTGCGGACACTGGTCGTGCCGATGGCGATGATGCGTCTGCCTTCAGCTTTTGCTTGATTCAATGTGTCTGCGGCTTCCTTGGACATCATGCATACTTCACTGTGCATGTCATGTTCCTTGACGTTCTCCGTATCCATCGGGCGGAATGTACCCAGTCCTACATGCAGAGTTACATCAACAATTGTGATGCCTTTTTCTCTCAGCTTGGTAAAGATCTCAGGGGTGAAATGCAGACCTGCAGTTGGTGCAGCTGCACTGCCTTCAATCTTAGAGTAAACGGTCTGATAACGTTCTGGATCATTCAGTTTTTCATGGATATATGGTGGTAATGGTACTTCGCCGAGCTGGTCGAGAATCTCATTGAAGATGCCTTGATAGATCATCTTGAATTTGCGGATGCCCTTGTCTCCAATTTCTACACATTCTGCCTTCAGTCTTCCATCATGGAAGGAGATGACGGTTCCAATCTTTACAACTTTTGCATTGCCGACAAGGCATTCCCAGATATCATTTCCATTCTGTCTCAGCAGAAGGACTTCAACATGAGCACCAGTCTCTTCCTTGGTGCCATAGAGGCGGGCAGGGATGACACGGGTGTTATTGCGGACAACGACATCACCTTCATGCAGGTAGTCAACAATATCATAGAAATGCTTATGCTCTAATTTGCCGCTGTCCATATGAACGACCATCATGCGTGAAGTCTTGCGGTCACTCAATGGTGTCTGAGCAATCAGTTCTTCTGGCAGTTCATAATCAAAATCACTTGTTTTCAAATCGTCAATATTCATCTTAGAATCCTCTCTCATCAAACTTCATGGATTCCAGTTTTTCTTTCTTGAATTCATTGAAGCGGTCTTCTTTAATTGCTTTTCTTGCGTCTTCCATCAGCTTGATCAAAAATCTCAGGTTGTGGATCGACATCAGTCTAGTGCCGAATCCTTCATTGGTGCGCTGCAGGTGGTTCAGGTAGGCTCTTGTATAGTTTCTGCATGTATAGCAGTCACACTGTGGATCCAGCGGAGTGAAGTCGTCTTTGTAGATGTTCTTACGGATGGAGATGCGGCCTTCACTGGTCATCAATGTGCCATGACGTGCAATTCTGGTAGGAAGCACGCAGTCGCACATATCAATATTCAGGGATACAGCTTCCAGCAGATCATTGACAGCACCGACACCCATTAAGTATCTAGGCTTTTCCAGGGGCAGATGATCAGTGGACATCTTCACCATGCGCAGGAATGTCTCTTTATCTTCACCGACCGATGTTCCGCCGATGGCATATCCTGGAAAGTCCATTTCAACCAATTTCTCAGCACAGTACTGCCGCAGGTCAGCATTGTCGCCACCCTGAACAATCCCGAAGATTGCCTGCTCTTCCGGTCTTTGATTGGCATTCTTGCCGCGTTCTGCCCAGCGCAGGGTACGCTGCATGGAGCGCTCTGCATATTCACGGGTAGCAGGATAAGGAATGCATTCATCGAAGCTCATCATGATGTCAGCACCGATGGCATTCTGGATCTGAATGGATTTCTCCGGGGACAGGAACAGCTTGTCACCGTTCAGCGTATTCTTGAATGTGACGCCTTCTTCGGTGATTTTTCTAGCGTCGGCCAGGGAGAATACCTGGAAGCCTCCGGAGTCTGTCAGCATTGGCCCATGATAGTTCATGAACTTCTGTACGCCGCCCGCTTTCGCAACAATATCTTCACCTGGACGCAGCCATAGATGATATGTATTGGCCAGGACGACACCGGCTCCCATCGCATAGAGCTCCTCCGGTGAGACGAACTTAACGGTTGCCTGTGTGCCGACCGGCATGAACATCGGCGTTTCAACATCGCCATGCGGCGTATGCAGTATACCGGTCCGGGCTCCGGAGTTCTTATCGACATGTGTGATTTCAAAAGTGACTGGACTGCGCATTCAAATACCTCGTTTCCGCATGGCATTATATCATTAATAAGGCAGAATCCCAAGACATCCGTATGTTATAATACTTTCATGAAATCACAGAGGATCCTGATCCGGAATCTGCCGGATGATGGAATAAAAAAGAGAAAGAAGATATCAGTAAAACCAGTACTGGAACTTTACATTATGGTCCTGGTTGGCTTTATCTTTCTTTTCATCAACCGCCCATTTGAATTGATTGCCATCATCATGATCCTGGTCGGGGTTTTTTCACTGATTGTCCTTCCTGACCGTGTGCTTTGTGAATTTTCTGATTCATGGATGGTGCTGTACAATCAGCATAACCGCGCTGAGTGCGTCATGATCTATTATGATGATATTGTGTCCTGGCAGTATGAATGGCATTCATCGGTGGATTCACTGGTCATCTGTCTGCTGGACGGGACAACAGAATCGCTGGATGTCTTCAGCAAGTACCGTCTAGAAAAACTGATGAATGAACATGTACCAGGAAAAGAAATCAAGAGTGTCAGAACGAAGAGGTAGAAGATGGAATACGTAGATAAAAAGGCAGTAGACTGCTGCCGGAAACAGATGGTGTGTGAGAAGGATGTTGATGCCATGAGCGAGATCTTTGCCATGTTCGGTGATTCTACGCGTCTGAAGATCATGAATGCACTGTTTGGCCATGAGTTATGTGTATCTGATCTGGCATCCCTGTTGGAAATGAGCACCAGTGCAATTTCACATCAGCTCGCCAACTTAAAGAAGACAAAGCTTGTCACGACCAAGAAGAAGGGCAAGAATGTTTATTATTCCATGGCGGATGAGCATATCATGAATATTTATAAGATGGCGTTGGAGCACATTCAGGAAAGATGAAAATAGCGGCAATCGATTTTGAGACGGCCAACCGCTCTATGGCGAGCGTATGTTCCGTCGGTGTCTCAACGCTGGATGAAGGTGTTCTGGAAGAAGAAGCATTCTATTCATTGATTGCTCCGGCTGACAATGTCAGCTATTTTGATCCATTCAACATCAGCATTCATCATATTACGCCTGAGATGGTGGAAAGTGCTCCAAGCTGGACACAGCTCTACCCTGATCTGCTGGATTCTCTTACCGGCGGACTGGTATGTGCGCACAATGCAAACTTTGATATGACCTGTCTGAAGCAGACATGCCTGAATACCGGCAGGCCGGTGCCGAAGCTGAAATACTTTGATACTGTGGAACTGAGCAGGCATGTGTTTCCACAGATGCCGCATCATCGTCTGGATGACATGTGCAGCTATCTGGATATTGAGCTGGACCATCATAATGCAGGTTCGGATGCACTCGGATGTCTGATGATCGTCGAGAAGGTCATGGAAATGTCCGGTATCTATGATATTGAAGAACTATTGAAGAGAACGCATACGCATATCCGCATACTCAGACCATAAAAATGAGGTCATCCCAGGATGGCCTCTGTTTATAAAAAAGAGAGGAAATCGAGATGAAGACAGTAATCATGGAATCGCTAGGCATCAGTGAGGAAAGGCTGCAGGCGCTGGAAGCACCGCTGCAGACAAAGGGCATGACCTTTGTATCCTATGCCAGAACAGCAGATGCAGAAACATTGAAAGAACAAGGAAAAGATGCTGATGCAGTGATCATTGCTAATATGCCATTTGGTGATGACATCATCCGTGCATGTCCGCAGCTGAAGTTCATTGATGTCGCTTTTACAGGCGTTGACCATGTCGGCCTCAAGGCTGCGCAAGAAAAGCAGATTGCGGTGTCCAATGCCTCAGGATATTCCAATGAAGCGGTCGCTGAACTGGCGGTCGGAACAGTCTTGTCCAGCTATCGATATTTAAGAGAGACTGAAGATAACTGCCGCCATGGTCAGACGAAGGAGAACTATATCGGTAATGAGATCAAAGGAAAGACAGTCGGCATTATTGGCTTGGGAAAGATCGGCATGCGTTCAGCTGAACTGTTCCATGCCTTCGGTGCAGAGATCATTGCGTCTAAGAAACATCCTTCTTCACTGCCGGCATGGATCACTCTGACAGACATGGATGAAGTCCTGAAACATGCGGATATCGTTGTCCTGCACTGTCCGCTCAATGAAGAGACAAGAGGGATGATCAATGCAGAGAAGATCAGTCTGATGAAGAAAAATGCACTGCTGGTCAATATGGCCAGAGGTCCAGTCGTCAATTCAGCAGATCTGGCAGATGCGTTGGTCAAGGGAACAATTGCCGGCGCTGCTGTGGATGTTTTCGACAAGGAACCTCCGTTAAGCGAAAATGAACCGCTGCTGAAGGCCCCGCACGTCATCATGACACCGCATATCGGCTTTGCAACCAAAGAGGCAATGGAGATCAGAGCAGAGATTGTCTTCACAAATCTGGCCGCCTGGATGGAAGGAAAACAACAGAATATCATTCTATAATTTCAAAACAAACTCGCACAAATGTAAAAATTTTCATAAGTCTTTCATAGTATTTACATTTATGAAAGAAAGCCGTATAATCGTAATGCAACAAAAAATAGTGCGAGGGGACCTATCCATGAATGAATTTGAAAATAATGCCTATTTCTGGCAGAAAATTGATACGCTTTTTTTATCAAGCGGTTTCAATCTTACTAAGAAAAAAGGTGAAACACATGATACTTTCAAGAACTTGATCTATCCGACAGATTACGGAAAAATGCAGTGCAACAATGACCAGGGCATTTCTATATATGCAGGATCCGGTGATCGGAACAAAGTCACAGCATTGATCATTGCTGCAGATATTCTGGCAAAGGAATTGGATGTCAAAGTCCTTGCTGGATGCAATGCTGATGAAGAGGATACGATTCTTCGCTTTCTGAATCAGACAGATTATCAGAAGACGGTTCTGATCCGCCGCGGCAATGAACTGCCAAGCTGGGGATTCACAGACAACTAAGAAGCTGAAAAGCTTCTTTTTCGATGCACAAATGAAAAAGGGCAGCAGGAAGGCTGCCCTTAAACAATTTCACCATTAAAATTCTTAACAAAGTCATCAGCATCATGATGCTGCAGCAGTCTGCGGGCTGTCAGGAGCGCTCTGCCGTACAGCTCGGGGAAAGAAGAACTGATTGTTTGGTATGGAGCCCATGGGATTGTGTATGAACGGTGTTCATTGTTGATGATGATCTTCGGCTCTTTCTGATACAGCATCATTGCAGTCAGACCATGTATGCCGCCGGTCAGATTTTCAAAAGCATATACTGTATTATAAGTGATGGTGCGTGGATACAGGAACTTTGTCCACGTATAGACTTCGGTTATAGATGCATCAATGGAAGCAGTGCTGATCTCCAGTTGATAGATCTGATGGAACATCGCATGATACATGGCTGCAAGCTTTTTTCTTGCCTGTTCACTCACTTTCAGATATTGAAAGACATCATAACTGGTAACCTGTTTTCCTCTTTGATGCAGCATCCATACATCGATTTCAGCTTCCTGACCGACATGAATCACACCAGTTCTGCCGCCTTCTTTTTTGACAATTGAATCCGTGACCGCAAAGATCAGAGGATGGGCAGTTGAATCAAGGGCATAGTGGCACAGGTATCCCTTGATATAACTGTTGAGAGAAGGATCATCCTTGGCATATTCTTCAAAGAAGCGGATGACATCATACACTTTTGAACCATGCATTAAACCGCCGTACTTATGGAGCGAACCAGGCAGAATAGATGCACGGGAGAAGAACAGCATGTCCGGTCCCTGCGAACCCAGATAGAACATCTGCAGATCAGCAATCTCTTTTCTGAACTGCGGGCTGGTCCTTAAGACATCTTTGACAAATTCAACATGCGTCGTTGCGGCAGGCATTTACTTTGTCTCCAGCTGGATCTTCTTCATCTTGGCAGCCAGTCCATAGACTTTTCTGACCGGCAGGGAACATACAGCGACACGGATGCCGCGGTTGACTTCAACAGTAAAGATATGTTCCTTCATCAATGCTTCATGATATCTTGAACGGAACGCATTGTCTTTCATTCTCAGCGTTACGAAGAAGCCCTCCTTGTAAGGATAGACTTCCAGACCTGCCTCCTTGGCTTCCTTGAGGAAGATGTCTGATCTTTCCTTCATCAGGTCAATATACTTCTGTTTTTCTTTCAGGAAGTTCTCACGGTCATCATTGACCAGCCAGACAAAATTCGCCATGGCAGCATTTGGAATATTAGACCAGGTAGCTCTGGCTTTCTTCTCCATGATGATCTCTACTTCTCGGACATCTTCTGCCTTCTGGGCAAAGATGACAGCTGCACCGCACCGCAGGCCATAGGAAGTCAGTGTCTTGGAGCAGCTGAAGGCGACAACGACCATTGCATTGTCTGACAGTTCATTCCATGTCTCCATGTACTTTCTGCTTTCTGCCAGATTGTTGGAATAGTCAATATAGGCAATATCATCGATCAGGATGAATGGCACTTTCTTGGCAGTTTCATTGATGAAGGCAACAAGTTCCTTCCATTCTGCAATGGTCAAAGAATAGCCGGTCGGATTGTGACATGGATCGTTGATGACCATAACAATGCGCTGCTGATTCTTCAGTACTTCATTGACTGTATCCTTGACGCTCTGCAGGTTGAAGCTGTCACCGTCGAACATTGTATATTTTTCCGTCTTAATATTATTCTCATGTGCCATCAGCGTATAGGAGCCCCAAGCAACATCTGGGATGATCAGTGTCTCACCTTCATCGAGGAATGTCGTGATTGACATAGAATCTGCGCCGGAACCGCCCGGGGTTGCAATGACAGAATGCTGAAGCTTGACATCAGCGTTCTGAATGACCCAGTGATAAACGCTGTCACGGAAATCAGGATTGCCGGTAAAGCTTGCCGCATATGCTGCCTTGACCCGGTGGTCAATTGCATCATAGTGATTGAATACTTCATCCAGCGCGACCAGCTTTTCATCTTCACCATACAGTGAGCCAATCGTTGCATCGATCACATTCTCAGCACCAACCTCTGCCTTGTCTTCCTTTGCCTTAGCTACAATCGCAAATACTGTATCTACAATCGGTGTTACATCTGCACTTTTACGAACGAATGTCATAGTTCTTCCTCCTGATTTTCCATGAATATGCAGAAATTATATCACCATATTCTGCATAGAAAAAAGAAAGCACAAAGCTTTCTTCTATTTCCATCGCAGCGGCAGCCTGCCTGGATCTTCAATTAAATGCTTGCGCACCAGCACTGGTGCCAGCAGATTGAATACTAATACCAATAATGCAATCTCAAATGGCAGCAGGATCGTATTCTTGATCAAACTTGTCGCTGCATAGACAACAAATGCCTTGTCATACAGTACTGCACTCCAAAGAGAACCCATCAGAACATTGACTAAGTAGTTGTTCAGCACCTTAGCGGCAGTGATTCTTAAAACGGTGATCTTTCTGCGGTAGAACAGCAGTGCATAGATCAATGAGCCGCAGATAGCTGTCAACGTATAGCCGGCAAAGAAAGGGCCGCTTGGAAATATCGCAAAGCCCAGCAGATCAGTCACCGCAGCACTGACCATTCCTGCTACAGGACCCAGGATGGATGCTTCAACGGCGACTAAAACGAAGTTGATGCCGATTCTCAGATTCTGTGCAACTGGAATGTAGATGTTGCCGACGATGATCTTCATGGCAATGAAGGCTGCCATTAAAGCAATGTAATGAATGTCTTTTAGTTTTGATGCGGAAGATGTCCAAAAATCCTTGGTAAACATAAAGAAAACCTCCTTCCACCATCTGTGAAAGAAAGCTTCATTTCACATAATGGGATATCGCAGATGACCGCAAGCTTTGCTTTTCGTCCATAAGCTCCCACGCTTACAGCACTTAACGCCATCTGTTGAGTTTAAGATAACATATCGTAATATGAGATACAAGGCAGGAAATTCGAATTCATGATATTATGGTACCGCAATGAAAATACTGACGATTACATGTGAAAATATTGAACAGATGAAACTGTACACTTACGGCGGTGCAGATGAAGTCATCACAGCTTTAAAAGGTGCCTGCTTTACTTCGATGCATGAATTGACAATGGCAGAGATCAAGGAACTTGCCTCATGCAATCCTGGAAGAACAGCCGTATTGATGAATCGGCTGTTTGGAGAAGAAGAAAAGCAGAAGGCAGAAGAACTGCTGGATGAAGTGCTGACGTTTGCGGATGCAGTGTTCTTTGCGGATCCGGCATTGATGTATGAAGCGGCAAGACTTGGCAGACAGAGTCAGATGATCTACCGTCCGGAGACCTTGATGACAAGTACCAGGGATGCATCCTGGTGGATGGGGCAGGGACTGCAGTCAGTGCAGATTTCACCATTGTTGACAGAAGATGAGATCAAGATGATTGCTTCATCGGTGCCGCATACAGGCCTGCAGACCCATGGACGCCTCTTGATGAGCGTATCCAAGCGCAGGCTCCTCCATGCATATGCAGAGGTCAATGGTTTGGCAGATATGGCAGAGAAAAAAGAGCTGTACCTGCAGGAAGAGAGCAGAGAAGGCAGAATGCCAGTCTATGAGAATGCATACGGTACGTTGATCTATACCGATTTTATACAGCAGTCCTTTGCCTATATGAAAGATTTCATGAATGCAGGTGTCAAACGGTTCGAAATCGATGCCAATGGACTGGCAGAAGAACAGCTCCAGGATACCCTGAAGATTTACCGTGATTTACTGGATGGGCAGGAAGCAGACAGCAGCATCTATTTAGAAAAATACAGCAGCCTGCCGTTCAGCACAGGCTATTATGGACAGAAGACAGTCAAGTAAAATGAAGAGACCAGAATTATTAGCACCGGCAGGTGATCTGCACCGTGCAAAAACAGCAATCCGTTATGGTGCTGACGCCGTATACCTCGGCGGTCAGTTCTTTTCTCTGCGTTCCCGTGCATCCAACTTTACGCTGGAGGATATCAGGGAGGCGTGCAGTTTCGCCAGGGACCATGGCGCACATATTCATGTCACGGTCAATATGATTCCGCACGACGAAGACTTTGAAGGTCTGGAAGAATATCTGATGAAGCTGCAGGAATACGGCGTTACCGCAATTATCTCAGCCAGTCCGGCTGTCATGAATGCGGCTGAACATGCAGCACCGAAGCTGCAGATCCACTGCAGCACGCAGATGTCAGTGACCAATTCAGATGCTATCCGTTTTCTGCATGATTCTCTGCATATCAACAGGGCGGTCCTGGCCAGAGAATGCACGATGGATCAGGTAAAATCAATCACCAAAAATTCGCCGGTAGAAACAGAAGCGTTCATTCATGGCGGCATGTGTGTTAATTATTCCGGCAGATGTACGCTGTCCAACCGCATGACACTGCGTGATGCCAACCGCGGCGGATGTGCGCAGTCCTGCCGCTGGTCCTATCACGTCTATGAATGTGACAGGGAGACAGATCATACATCTTTATTCACGATGGGAAGCAGAGATCTCTGTGCAGCATCATACATGTATGACTTGATGGATGCCGGTGTTTCCTCACTGAAGATTGAAGGAAGAATGAAGACCGAATACTATGTTGCATGCATTGTTTCAGCGTACCGTCATCTGATTGATGAAATTGCTGAAACAGGAGCACCATTGTCTGAAGACAGAATGGCAGTGCATTTAAAAGAAATCATGCGCGGTGAGAACCGTGAGACATGCAGCGGCTTCTATGCCGGCAATGCAGGCCTGGATACCTTGATTTATCATGCCAATTCCAATTCAGATGTCAACCATGATTTCCTCGGCACCGTTAAGAGTGTCAAAGGAAACGGTACCTGCATCATTGAGAGCAGAAATGTATTTGCGGTCAATGAGACGCTTGAATTTTTGACCCCAGGCAGTGAGAACCGTTCCTTTGTCCTGACATCCATGAAGAATGACAAGACAAAGGAGAGCATTGATGAGATTCGTTCACCGATGACGCTTGTAGAGATTCAAGTCCCATTTGAAGTACAGGAGAATGATATCCTGCGGAGGTACAGATGATCATAGAAGGCAATGTCAGTGTCAAAGCTGCTCTGATGGGCGGCCGCCGACAGGTGGAGAAGATCTATGTTGATGAGGCAAAGCATGATAAGGATTCTTCATGGATCCTTCATCGGGCAGAAGAAAGAAATGTTGAAATCATCAGATGCAGACGCGAACAGATTGACCAGATGGCAAGCGGCAGAACGCACGGTGGTCTGCTGGCAGAGGTATCTGTGAGAAGGTATCAGCCAATTGAAGATACAGATGCAGGGGTGAAGACCTTTGTTGTCTTATTGGAAGGCATCGAAGATCCCTTCAACTTAGGATATATTATGCGTACTCTCTATAGTGCCGGATGCACAGGTCTGATCCTGCGGAGGCGGGACTGGTCAAATGCAGAGAGCACAATTCTGAAATCTTCCGCCGGAGCAGGCGAATATATTAATATTGTGCTCAGTGATGATCCTGCGGAAACAGTCAGATGGTATAAGGAAAAAGGAGTCAGATGCTACGCAGCCATGCGCAGAAATGCCCTTACCTGCTATGAAGCAGACTATCGGGGACCAGTGCTGTTGGCCATTGGTGGAGAAATGCGTGGACTTTCCTCCGGTGTCCTCAAGGAAATACAGCAGAATATCTATATTCCATATGCCAATGACTTCCACAGCGCTTTGAATGCGGCGGGAGCTGCTGCCGTTTTGGGCTTTGAAGTCTTCCGACAGAGAAATGTTTGATTGCGATACGGAAACAAGTGTAATTGAACTGAAAACAACGATTTTGTAAATTATTTCAAAGAAAATCTGAAAAAAATTTCATCTGAAAGCGCTTTTCTGCGCTTTTTTGTATTTTATTCAGTTCGGTTTGCTGGTATGATATCTCCGAAACATGGAGGGAATCACATGAAAGAAGCTTATTATTTTCACGATGACACAGTAATCCTAAATTATTCCAAGAAGTATCTTACCAGTAAACATGAGATTGTTTCCGCAGAAATATTTGATGAGTTCCTCAATCATTTTCTGGACGATCTCAAAACGCATCACGTTGATCTCTACAGTTATCTGGCTGAAGGCGGCAAGGATAATGCACAAATCAAGAAAGAGATTAAGTTTGTCCTGAAGACTCTATTGATCTCAGAGCCGAAGGAAATCAATGATGCTTATACAAAGATTCCAGATGAATTGTTGGCTGTCATTGAACGCGGATATAATTACTGGCGTTCTCTGCAGAGATATTCCATTCTTTACACGCACAATGAAGAGGGCTTCCAGATCCAGAGCTTTATTGATGCGGACAACCGTGAGAACAATCTAGTACTGGATTTCTACCGTGAGATTGAGCAGAAGGTACAAGGCTCCCGTAATAAGGTATTCCGTCAGCTGCAGGCTGGCACGAATGCCTCCATGCTGATCAGCTATTATCAGTGGAAAGCTCCGCTGGGGTATGAAAAGCTGGAAGATATTCCATTTATCAATGAGATCCTGCTGCGTACACCGTTGATTCTTCATCCAGCGCACAATAAGCGTACAAATGTCTTTAAGGATGCTGAGCACAACCCAATGGCAGATTTTGTCAAGGGTGACAAGGAATGGTTCTGCTATCCAGCCAAGGTCGGTTCTTTATTGATTTACTGCTACTTCCATAGAGACTTCATCGGTTCTGCCGTTGCCACAGCCAACCTGTTTGAATTAGCGGATGCGGCTGATGCAGTTGCCAAGAAACCGGATGCCATCATGCTGTTCGGCAATCCTGACGGCGGCTCTGATACAACATTCTGGCATGATGCTGAAAATGACATTTGGATCCTGAAGGATTCCAATGATCCAGCCATTGACTATTTTGGCTATACAAAGAAGTCCATCCTGACTCTGCACAACTTAGTCATGATCCAGCGCGGATGGCTGCCAATCCATGGTGCTATGGTCAACGTCTATCTAAAGGACGGCACCAAGAAGGGCCTGATGTTCATGGGCGATTCCGGTGCCGGCAAGTCCGAGACGCTGGAAGCTCTGAGCACACTTGCTTCTGACCTGATCGACCATCAGGAAACGGTCTTTGATGATATGGGCACAATCCATGTCAACGCTGACGGTGAAGTCAGAGGACAGGGTACAGAGATTGGTGCCTTTGTCAGACTGGATGATCTGGATAAAGGCACAGCATATAAAGATATGGACCGCTCCATCTTCTTCAATCCTGAGAAGGCGAACGCAAGAGTTGTCATTCCGGCAGCTCCATACAATGTTGTGACAGCCGATCATAAGATTGACATCTTCCTGTATGCCAACAACTATACCGACAAGAGGGGCATGCACTTGTTCACAACACGTGATGAAGCTGAACCGGTCTTTGTTGAAGGCAAGAGATTTGCCTTAGGCACAACCCAGGAGAAGGGACTCTCCACAACCTTCTTTGCAAATCCATTCGGACCGATGCAGAGACAGAAGGAGACAAAAGTCCTGATCGATAAGCTCTTCGACAAGCTGTTTGAAGAGAAGATCCCAGTTGGTGAAGTCTATACATGCCTTGGTCTGCCGAATAAGGGAGACCACGGTATCGAGAAGGCTGCAGAAGCACTGGTCGATTTCGTCAAAGAGAAGTAATTGAAAGGCATCATGGGTCGCCATGGTGCCTTTTTTTGATATTCAATGGTATACTTTTAGACATGGAAAACATTGTTTCTCTGCAGAATGCAAAAATCAAGAAATGGACATCGCTCCATAAGAAAAAGGACAGGGATCTGACCGGGCTTTTCTTAGTGGAAGGAGAGCATCTGATTGGTGAGGCATTGGCAGCAGGGTGCGTGGAAGACATCATTACGGATACAGACTGTCCTTATGATTTCACTTCTGTCTATCAAGTGACACAAGCCATCATGGCCAAGCTGTCAGAGAATGTCTCTGAGGTCCATCTGATTGCCGTATGCCATAAGCTGGACCAGGCACCGAATCATCTGAACAGAGTCATTCTGCTGGATGGTGTACAGGACCCAGGCAACTTAGGCACGTTGGTCCGTACGGCAGTATCCTTCTCCTATGATGCAGTCTACTGCTCAGAAGATACCTGTGATCTTTATAATGATAAAGCAGTCCGCTCCACGCAGGGCGCACTGTTCCATATCCCTGTCATCAGAGGAAATCTGATGGATATCATGACCCAGCTGAAAAAAGAAGGCTTTACCGTCATTGCTACTTCATTGGAAGAGTCTCATAAAATGGATGAGATTCCTGAGACAAATAAAATGGCCTTCATTTTTGGCAATGAAGGTCAGGGCGTCCATGATGATCTTCAGGCAGCGGCGGATGACCGTCTGCGCATCGATATGCATGGCTTTGAATCATTGAATGTAGCTGTTGCCGGCGGCATCGTCATGTATGCATATCGGCCGAAAGATTAATACCAGCCGTAAGAGAAATGTTTTTCTCCTTCGACGACAGGCACCTCTTTGACTGACATATCATCAACCCGGATAAAGCGGTTGCCCTGACTGACCTTTTCCAGAAAGGCATCGATCAGTTCCTGTTCTCCCTGGATATAGATCTCCACCATGCCGTTGTCTAGATTCTTGACTGAGCCGGTCAGACCGCGGGACTGTGCTTCCATCATGCAGAAGCCGCGCATACCGACTCCCTGGACCTGTCCGTCTACAAATACGTGATAGCGTTTCATATTTTTCCCTCTCTTAATCAATCATTTCTAAATAGAATGCGAGCATATGATAAATATATTATTAAGCAGACCAGACTTTCATGAAGCCTGGGCATATGAATATCTCAACGGCATCCTGACTCCTGGGATGCATGTTCTGGTGATGCCGCTGAGCCATGATGAGGGCTGGGCGGCAGATGGAGAGACATTTGAACAGCATTATCGGAAGGGCTCACGCCACTATGAGAAAATTGTCTCACCATTCCGCATGTATCAGATGAAAGATGCGGATATCAAGTGGTTCAATCCTTACAAGGATGACCGCAGCGTACTGCAGAATGAACTGAAGAACTGTGATGTGCTGTATCTGACCGGCAGTGATCCAGATGTCATGATGGAATGCATTGCTGATCAAGAAATCGAGAATGATCTGCGCAGGTATGACGGCATACTCATGGGTGATGCCTCCGGCTCCAAGATCATGATGGATGAATATTATTCTGATCATGAATGGAATGAAGAGGGAGGACAAGGCCTGGGGCTGCTGCAGGGCTTCTCCTTGGAGACAGGATACGTCGAGGATGTTGTCCATCTGAAGCATATCATTCGCTCCATTGAGGAGAAAGGAAGAGCTGTCTTTGGCTGTCCGGCGAAAGCAGGCATTTTGATCCAGAATGGGCACTATGATCTGATGGGCGATGCCTTTACATGCAATGAAGATGATCTTGACCGCATCTATCAGGCATATGAAGATGCCAGATCCCGCTATGAATACTATGGAGATAATGGAGATTGGTGATCAGTCAGCAGAGATGACGGTAAGCACGTCATCTTTTACTTTGAATTTGATTTCCATGCCGGCGAAGACAAAGCCATATGTCCGCTCTGGATCATTCTGATACGGTGGACGCGGATCCATGGACAGGACTTCTACGAGAGCAGCGATTTTATCTGCAGGAATCTTTTCACCAACGACCGGAGACATCTGCACATGGAGCTTGCGCACATCAGGTTCTTCTGCAAAGCCAGGTGCTGCGTTGAGACGGTCGGAATAAGGGATATAAGGCTTGATATCATAGATTGGAGTATTGTCCATCATGTCAGCCCCAATTACATCAATGACAGTGCCGTATTCTTTTGTCCTGCGGATGGCATCGATCTTGACCGCACTGAGACCGACCGGATTCGGCCGGAACGGAGAACGGGACGCAAAAACACCAATCCGCTTCGTGCCGCCAAAGCGGGGCGGACGCACAGTAGGCGTCCATTCATGATCAAATGAGGCATTGAAGCCCCAGATCAGCCAGATATGCGAAAAGTTTTCCATTCCTTTTAAAGCACCGTCTTTCCGGTATTCCTTTTCAAACACAATTGTGGCTTTCAGCTCTTCAGCCAGACCCGGCTGACGGGGAATGCCGAACTTTGTTGCGAAATCCGTATGGATATGGGCAATTGGATGTAATGTCAGATTATTCCTCATAGATAATATTTTAACTTGCTTTGTCCGAAAGTTAAATCTATAATCGTGTCATAAAGCGTAAGAGAAAAGACTAGTATGTCAATCCACAGGTCAAAGAGAGGGATCCATCCGCTGAAACGGTCCTGACCATGTATTGTACAGAATTCACTTTTCGAGCGAAGCCAATCACTTCCGTCTGATCTGCGTTAAAGATCCAATCAAGAGCACATTCGATGAATGTGAATCAGGATGGTACCGCGCACACTGCGTTCCTGTTATTTTGCAGGAGCGTTTTTTATTGGAGGAGACATATGAGCGATAAGATCACAGAAGTACAGCAGGCTGCCCTGAAAGCAGTAAATGAGGCAAAAACCTTAGCTGAATTGAATGAAGTCAAAGTCCAGTATCTCGGAAAAAAAGGAGAGATCCAGGCTCTGATGAGTGAAATGCGGGCTCTGCCGAAAGAGGAGAAGCCGGCATTTGGTCAGAAGGTCAATGTATGCAAGCAGGAAGTCAGTGATGCTCTGGACAAAAAGCAGCAGGACTTGGAAGTCAATGCAACAGCTTCCAAGCTTGTCGAAGAAAAGATCGATATCACACTGCCGGGCGATACTGTCCGTTTAGGGACGACGCATCCGCTGATTCTGATCCAGCAGGAAATTGAAGACCTGTTCTTAGGCATGGGGTATAAGATTGCTGAAGGCCCAGAGCTCGAGCAGGACCACTATAACTTTGAGCTGGCCAATATTCCGCAGGATCATCCGGCAAGAGACATGCAGGATACTTTCTATATTGATCCGAATACTTTATTGAGAACACATACGACAGCTATGCAGATGAGAGAACTGGAGAAAGCAAACGGCAGGACACCGATCAAGCTGATCTGTCCGGGCAAGGTCTACAGAAGAGATGATGATGATGCGACCCACAGCCACCAATTCATGCAGTGCGAAGGTCTCGTTGTCGGCGAGCATGTTACTTTGACGGATTTAAAAGGCACTTTGGAATTCATGGCCAATAAGATGTTCGGCGAAGGCAGAAAGATCAGATTCAGACCTTCCTACTTCCCATTTACTGAACCGTCTGTTGAAGTTGATGTCTCCTGCCCATTCTGCAATGGTAGGGGGTGCAGTGTATGCAAAGGCTCCGGCTGGATTGAAATCCTCGGTGCCGGCATGGTCCATCCGCATGTATTGGAGATGAATGGCTTTGATCCGGAGAAGTGCTCCGGCTTTGCATTCGGTGTCGGTCTGGAAAGAGTTGCGATGCTGAAGTACGGCATCAATGATATCCGTAATTTCTATATCAATGATGAACGTTTCTTAAATACGTTTGATCGTTTTGACTGATGAAGGAGAGAAAAGAAAATGAAATTAAGTTATAACTGGCTCAAAGAATATGTAGACCTCTCCGACATCACACCGGAGGAACTTGCTGACCGCATGACCACGGCTGGTCTTGAAGTAGAAGGTCTTGAACCAATGGCGCAGGCGAGCGGCCTCTGCATTGGTGAAGTCAAAGAGTGCGAAGACGTTGAAGGTACGCATCTGCGTAAGACACAGACTTGTGTCGGCGATACAACATATCAGATTGTCTGCGGTGCACCGAACTGCCGTAAGGGACTGAAGGTCATCGTTGCTCTTCCTGGTGCGAAACTGCCGGGCGGCACGATTGAAGCGAAGCCTCTGCATGGCATGGAATCCAACGGTATGCTGTGCTCTCTGCTGGAACTTGGCGTTGACCGTAAGAGCCTGCGCGATGATCAGGTCAACGGCATTGAAGAACTGGCTGCGGATGCGCCGGTTGGTGAAAAAGATGTGCTGGGCTATTTAGGCCTGGATGATACAATCCTTGATGTTTCATTGACACCAAACAGGGCAGACTGTTCTGCAATGTGGAATATGGCTAAGGAAGTTGGTGCCATTCTGCATCGTGAGGTCAAATGGCCGGATTATGCCGGCAGAGCTGATGTCGGTGAAAAGGGAGATTTCAAAGTCGAGGCAAAGACAGACAAGTGTTCCTGCTATCTTGGCAAGGTCGTCAATCATGTCAAAGTCGGTCCTTCACCAAAATGGATGCAGCAGTACTTGAATGCTGCCGGCATCAATTCCATCAACAACGTTGTAGATATTTCGAACTTTGTCATGCTGGAGACAGGACAGCCTCTGCATTACTATGATCTGAAAAAGCTGAAGGCACATGAGATCACGGTTGTAGATGATCAGGAACTGACAATGAAAGCGCTGGACGGCAATGAATTTGCCATTCAGAAAGGTGATATCTTAATTACTACAAACGGAGAAGCTACCGGCATTGCCGGCATCATGGGCGGTGAAGAGTCCATGATCGATGAGAATACAGATTCCATCTTCATTGAAGCAGCTCACTTCCATCATGCATCCATCCGTCATACTTCCATCCGCTTGAATCTTGTAACTGAAGCTGCCCAGAGATTCACCAAGGGCATCGAAGTACTGGCCATGGATAAGGCAGTAGACCGTTCCGTACAATTGCTGAGTGAATATGCAGAAGCTTCTGGTTATGAAGCAACTGTCAAGGCAGGCGATGAGAACTATCAGCCATTGACTGTTGTCGAAACATTGACGCACTGCAACGGTCTGCTGGGTACATCCTTCACTATGGATGAAGTTGTTGAGACATTGAAGTGGCTCGACTTCAATCCGGAAGTCAATGGTGATGCCATCACATGCCACATTCCTTCCTACCGCATCGATATTGAAGGAAAGGCAGACATTGATGAAGAAGTCATTCGTCTGATCGGCTTTGACAGCCTTGGCAGCACACTGCCTCAGATTGCCGCCACCGTAGGTCAGAAATCTCCAGTGCAGTCTATGCGCCGCACGACAAGAGAATCTATGATGGCTATGGGACTGAATGAGATTGTTACATATACCCTGGTTGGCCAGGACTATATTGATAACAGCCTGGATCCAGTCGGCGAAGCTGTTGCGTTGGCAATGCCAATGAGTGAAGCAAGAAAATATCTTCGTACCAGTCTGATCAATTCTGTTCTTGAATGTGTGCAGTACAATGAAGCACATGGCAATCAGAATCTAGGCTTCTATGAGATGTCCAAGCTCTATGGCAAAGAAGGTAAAGAAGCAGAAAGACTTGCAATTGTATTAGATGGAGATCTGAATGCTGATCCGCTGCGGAAACTGGAACAGCCTGGCGACTTCTATGCTCTGAAGGGAATCATTCTTGCATGGCTGAAGAAGTGCGGATATACAGGCAGCCGCATCCGCATCTGTGAGAATAAAAAAGATACGGTGCACTTCCATCCTTACAGAAGTGCAGAAGTATACTTAGGCAAGGATTTCCTTGGCATATTCGGTGAAGTTCATCCAGCCTATGCAAAGAAGTTTGATCTGGGCAGGATCACATATGCTGAACTGACTGTGGATGCTGTATATCATGGCAGCACCGGCCGTATTAAATTCGAGGAGCTGAACAAGTTCCAGGCTGTATCCCGTGATATTGCACTTGTTGTTGCCCGTGATGTACCAGCACAGAATATCCTGGAAGCAGTCCGCAGAAGCGGCGCCAAGATTGTTTCCGATGTACAGATCTTTGATGTCTATGAAGGTGAGCATGTCGCTGCTGATCAGAAGTCAGTTGCTCTTCATATCACTTATCAGACCGATCATACTTTGAAGGATGATGAGATCAATGAAGCACATACAAAGATTCTCAACAGCCTCAAAGAAAAAGTAAAAGCAGAACTGCGTGCATAACAAACAGGGAATGTCAGAGATGACATTCCCTTTCTTATGGGTATAAAATATTTACAGTAAGCAGCCTACCAACATCATTCAGGAGGACAATCATGAAGAAGCTGACAATGGACAGCACAATCGGTGAAATTTATCATACCGCAATCGGCCATGACATTCTTTATAAAATCTTAATGCAGGCAAATATCCCTGAATTTTCAATCAGCAACCCGTTGACTTCAAAATTAAAGCTGAAGGCAGTTGTTCCGTTAACAAAAAAGATGCTTGATGATGAATTCTGGGATGCTTTTCTGCATCTCATCAATTCTGAGACAGCAGAACCTGTCACTGGCAAAGGTGAGATTCAGCCCAAGTGGTGGAAAGAATCTGTCTTCTATCAAGTCTATCCACGGACATTCATGGACAGCAATCATGACGGCGTAGGTGATATCAAAGGTATCTCCTCCAAGCTGGATTATTTAAAGGAGCTCGGCATCAATGCCCTGTGGCTTTCACCAATCTATGACAGTCCTATGGATGACAACGGTTATGACATCCGCGACTACCGCAGGATCAATTCTGAATTCGGCACAATGGCAGATTTTGATGAACTGCTGAACGGCATTCATGACCGCAGCATGAGGCTCATTATGGATCTGGTCGTCAATCATACCAGTGATGAGCATCAATGGTTCCAGGAGGCATTGAAGTCACCAGACAATCCTTACCGTGACTATTACTTTATTTATCCGCATTCGCAGGAAGCACCGAACAACTGGACTTCTTTCTTTGCCGGGAAGGCATGGGATCAGTATGGCGATGATCATGAATGGGCACTTCATCTGTTCGCAAAGAAACAGATTGATTTGAACTGGGACAATCAGGAAGTCAGAAAAGGTGTTGAAGAGATGGTGAACTGGTGGCTGGATAAAGGTGTCGACGGCTTCCGGCTCGATGTCATCAACTATATATCGAAAGATAAAGGCCTGCCGCATGGGGATGAATCCGTCGGCAGCCTGATGGGCTATACCGGCATTGAACATTATTTCTACGGACCTCACCTGCATGAATACCTTCATGAGCTCAATGAGAAATGCTTTGCGCCGCATGATGCATTCTCTGTCGGTGAGACACCGGGACTGGGCATGCAGATGTGCCAGCTGGTCACAGGCGAAGAGCGGAAGGAACTGGATATGGTCTTTTCCTTCGATCATCTGGAAACACCAGGTCATGTGCGCTGGGATGACTATCAATATGATCTGAACTACTACCGTGACTATATGGTCGACTGGCTGAAAAACTATGGAAACAACTGCTGGATGTCCTTGTTCTACAACAATCATGACAATCCGCGGATGGTATCTAAGATTGATCCAGATGGGAAATACACAGCAGCTGTGGAAGAACTCCTGGCTGTGATGCAGTTCACTTTAAAAGGAACGCCGTTTGTCTTCCAGGGAGATGAAATGGGTCTTGCTGATTTACCGTTCAAAGATATCTCAGAGCTGAATGATGTCGAATCCAAAAACTACTACAGACAGCTGCAGGAGCAGGGAAAGACACCGGAAGAGGCGTGGCATACTGTATTGGCAGGCACCCGCGATCATGTACGGCAGATGCTGCCGTGGAATGATGCAGAAGTGCCGGAGCACTTGAAGCAGACGATTGATCTGAATATAACGAACATGTATCAGAAGCTAATTGCACTGAGACGTTCGCATAAGGCATTGATCTATGGTGAATTTAAAGTGCTGGACAAGCGTCATAACCGTTTTGTATACAGCCGTGGGAATCAGGAAGAAGAATTGATCATAGATTGTAATTTAACAGACAGAGAAGTCATTCCGTATCAAGTGAATGCATCCTATGAACTGATCTGGCCGGAAGTGCTGAAAGGCACATCATTACCTTCATACGGGGCAAGAATCTGGTGCAGGAAAAAGTAAAAAGAAGATCATGCATGCAACGTCATTAAGTTAAGATATCAAGAAGGATCACCTGAAAGGCATAAAAGCTGATCAGGTGATTTTCTTTATGGGCAGTGCACTATGAATACAATCCTTTTTAGAACATATCCTCTGAAAATGGATTATACTGGAGTTGCTTTTATGAGAAGCGGTAGTTGAAGCACACAAAGGAGTGGGGCTCGATCTTGCGGAGATCACTCCGTCCTGGGCGGACGGGCAATAGCTCTGCTTTCACAAGTGCTTCGAGATCAGCCGGGCGACCGCCTTTTCTTTTGCCCAAGGCCTGTTCACCTTCATGGAGCCTTGTGGTCAGTATCATATCGGTATATCTGTTCTCAAGGATGTCGTAGGCGGCATTGATATGATAAAGATCGCAGCCCTTGGTATCAGTTCCTTTTATCAGATAGGTCTCTTCGTCTTGCTGGTTATAAGAAATAGCCAAATCCGACCTATCCACAGCGATCAGATGATAGCCTTTGAAAGTCTTGGTGCACGGATATTCTTTATTCATCATGTCAAAAAGGCATCGGAAGGCTTCTGGTTCTATCTTGCTTCGTGCCTGTACAAAAGCAGAGGCTGTGGCAGAATCTGCAGAATAATCAAAATGATCCAGCAGCTCCTCTCTGACAGGCTTGCCAGCCATTGAGAGTATTGTTTTGATCATATCAGGGAACAGCAGCTTCCTGTCTCTGGTGAAGTCTCTTCCTTCATCAGAGATCAGATGGTCAACAGCCTTCAGCCGGTCCAGTTTACTGATCTTATGATCGAGCTCTTTCAATACTTCTGTTGAGAGGTCAGTCATATGCAGGCCTCTCATTTTTCTTTCCAGGATCCAGATCAGATATGAATATAATAATTGACGTTTCCATTCTTTTTTCACCTCCGTCACCTTCCTAAAGAAGGCGAGGAGTGAAACGGAGCGCCCAAATTTTTCCCTGCTGTCAAGCCCAAAAGAAAAAAACACTCATACTTTTGTATGAATGTTTTCTCTCACTGGTTTCTTAACTTAATGACATTG
>Ga0183095_10412_pt1 | contig 145811 bp, 130 predicted proteins | sample BioMet4_FD_130346 | JGI IMG/M metagenome (GOLD analysis project Ga0183095, IMG submission 130346) | Microbial communities from bioreactor (seeded with sewage sludge) at LBNL, California, USA - Biofuel metagenome 4 (v2) (version 3) | ecosystem: Engineered > Bioreactor > Anaerobic > Unclassified ...
GGTAACAGGCAACAATCTCACCCTCTCCTGGCCACAAGGCGTGCTGCTTGAAACAACCAATGTCATCACCGGTCCCTGGATCACCAATTCCGCCCCATCTCCGTTGAGCATTCCTCTTGATTCCGCAATTCCTAACAAATTCTACCGTGTTGTTTACACTCAGTGAAGTCCTCTATCTAACATGAAAGCTCTTCAAAATAAATAGGTTTTCAGTCGTGTCTAGATTTGCGTTTTTTGGTATTGCAAATAAACACAAAAAGACTACCATTCTTAGTAATAAATCCGTAAAAGGATTTTAAATTTATAGCAGGGATGATTCGATCTCTTTTCCAAAGATTGTGATGAGACATTGTTCCATCACATCGGTGTAAAAGAGAAGAGAAACGGAGCCAATATGAAAAACTTTTATTTTTGGTTATTGCTATTCTGGATTTCATCATCTCTTCAAAAAGGATATGCCGAGCAGTTTGGAGATTTCATCTATTCACAGGACGGCACCAACGTCACAATAACCGGTTACATGGGAACGAATGACAATGTAGTCGTTCCTGATTTCATTGAGGGATTGCCCGTTACCGCCATCGGAGATGCTACGTTTCTGGAGAATTCACTAACTCATATCAAATTACCTCAAAACCTCACATTTATTGGCTCTGGATCCTTTGCTTTTTGCTATAATTTAGCAGAAGTCTCCATTCCAAACTCTGTGAAAGAGATCTATAGTCATGCTTTTCACTCATGTCTCAACTTGAGAAGAGTATGTCTTCCAGAGGGGCTTACGGATATTAAATTTCTTGCGTTCTATTATTGCGAGAGTCTTGAGACCATAACAATTCCAAGTACCGTTACCAACATGGAAGGATACGTATTTTGCTGTTGTTATGCTCTAACGGATGTTTATTTCAAAGGGGATGCCCCGACAAATGACTATTTTCTAGGATCGAATCATTACATAGATGATCCCTTCTATTTGAGCCCTGCGTCCTTGTATCATTTACCCGGAACAAAAGGTTGGGATGTCAAACTTTATGCTGAAGGAATTGATGAGCGTCCCAATAACCTATGGGTTCAATCCCCCACTCTTCAGGTAACAGGCAACAATCTCACCCTCTCCTGGCCACAAGGCGTGCTGCTTGAAACAACCAATGTCATCACCGGTCCCTGGATCACCAATTCCGCCCCATCTCCGTTGAGCATTCCTCTTGATTCCGCAGTTCCTAACAAATTCTACCGTGTTGTTTACACTCAATGAACCTGACACAGGGGCATGTTTTATGCCTGATTATTTATTGTCGATTTCCATAAGTTTGGCGGCTTCGACCTCCCATTGAGGGCTCAAGGCCGCCAGCTTTTCGGTGATCTCAGTAAGTTCGCGGTTGAGTTTCACGGCATAACCAGACTTTTCGTATGTTTCAGGGCGCTCCATTTCTGTGGTGAGTTCCTTTTGCCGGGTTTCGAGTTTGAGAATTTCTTTTTCCAGTTTCTGAACGATCTCGTTTTGAGCCTTGCGTTCTCGTGAACGTGCCTGGCGTTCCTCAGCTTCCAACCGTTTTTGCTCACGTGATTTGAAGGATGGCTTGTCTTCTGGGGCGATCTTTTCCTTTTCGACACGCGTTCCCGCTATCAATGCGGCCTGAGCTGAGGTGGCCGCAATTTTCGTCAGATAATAATCGTAACCGCCAGGGAAATGATGCAAGTGCCCGGCATCCACACGAACCACGTGGTTGCTGATGGAACGAATGAAATGAACATCGTGGCTGACATAGATCAGCGTGCCTTCATACTGATTGAGAGCACCGATCAAGGCGTCAATACTGGCCATGTCCAGATGCGTCGTGGGCTCATCCATCAACAGGACATTTGGAGGATCAAGCAGGAGTTTTACCAGGGCCAGACGGCTCTTCTCTCCCCCACTCAATACGCTGACTTTCTTAAAAACATCATCGCCGCGAAACAGGAAGCATCCCAAAACCGTACGCACAAATTCCTCAGTCACCATTTGCGGTGTGTCCAAGCCTTCTTCCAGAGCGGTGCGGTCTGGATTCAACATTTCGACGCGGTGCTGAGAATAGTAACCGGTTTTGACGTTGTGCCCCAAAATACGTTCGCCAGATTGCACCGGCAAAACACCCGCCAGAATTTTGAGCAAGGTGGATTTCCCGGCGCCGTTGGGGCCAACCAACACAATGCGCTGCTGGCGTTGCGCCTCAAAATCGATCCCCCGGTAAATCACGTTTTCGCCGTAAGCATGGTGAATGTTCTTGAGCGTGATCACTTTCAACCCACTGCGTTGGGGTTGTGGAAATTGGAATTTGATCTTCTTGTCATCCGCCACCGGCGCTTCAATCTTTTCCATGCGCTCAATGGCCTTGAGTTTGCTCTGAGCCTGGGCGGCCTTGGTGGCTTTCGCGCGGAAACGATTTACAAAGTCCATCATGTGGTCGATCTCGCGCTGTTGGTTCTTGTAGGCGGCAAGCAACTGCGCCTCATTCGCCTCGCGTTGAACAAGGTAATCTTCATAATTCCCCTTGTAACGGAATAACCGGCACTGGCGGATTTCGAGAACCTGACTTACGAGTTCATTTAAAAAATTACGATCGTGTGAAATCATTATGATTCCGCCCGGATAATTTTTCAGATAATCCTGAAACCATTGTAGAGATTCCAAATCCAGATGGTTTGTCGGTTCGTCCAGAATCAAAAGGTCGGGTTCCAACACCAGCAACTGCGCCAGATGCGCCCGCATGATCCAGCCACCGCTCATTTCACGCAGAGGCCGGTCAAAGTCTTTTTCCCGAAAGCTAAGCCCAGACAGTATCCTCTTTGCCTTGGGTTCGAGCTGGTATCCGCCAAGCTCGTCAAAACGTGCGTGAATATTATCGTGGTGGTCCACTTCTGTGCCGGGATGGTCCCCATCCCAAGCCTTGATCTTTTTCTGAAGCTCGACGATTTCGGGAGTTATCGCGGTGGCCAGTTCCAGAACAGTCTCGTTTCCCGCGGGAGCACTCTCCTGCGGGAGATGGCCAATTGCGACGTTGCGTTCCAGACTCACAGTGCCCGAGTCTGGGGCTTCCTCATTAAGAATGATGGAAAATAACGTGGACTTGCCAGCGCCGTTGGGCCCGACCAAGCCAATGCGATCCCCGCGATTCACCTGTAAGGAAACGTCCTCAAACAGGATTCGCGGTCCGTATGATTTACTAATGCCTGAAATGGTAAGCATGAACCAAAACGGCATAGTGCAAATTCAGAAGGCTCGTGGCAAGAGGTTCTTTTGAGTGCCAAGTTGATTTCGTTTAAAATTCAATGAACCGTTTCCTCGCCATTTCACCCTCTTTGTCCTAAACTGCCCTACATCAATGAAAGCCCTTTTTCAACTATTTGTCCTCATTTCATGCACGCTAAGCGCGCAGGCCAAAATTACTGGCCAATGGAACTTTGAAAACGGTGATTTATCAGCATCCATTGGAAATGCCCTGACGTATCGGGGAGACACGGCAAACAAAACACGCTTCGGAACAACGACCTCTTTTGGCATCGCAGACATCAACGGAGAGCCAACTCACGTGATGTGTTTTCCTGCCACAACACCAACTGAAGGTTTCATTCTATCCCATGGAGCCGAGGCAAACGGCGGCGGTGTCATGGCAAACCAATACACGATCATCATGGACGTGCTTTTTCCATCGTCCAGCACGGGATATCGTTCGTTTTGGCAGACAGATACTGGCAGCACCTCTGACGGGGACTTGTTTGTCAATGGTGGCAATGGAATTGGCATAAGTGGGATTTACAATGGCAGTCTAACCCCGGATGTCTGGCATCGTGTCGCCTTCACATTTGACCTGACCAAGCGCGAGCTCGGCAAATTCATCGATGGGACCAATGTGCTCACCGCCCCAGTTGGAGCCGCACCACTCGGCATGAATAATATGCAATACCTGGACTCTACCACTGGAGTTGTTGATGGTCGTTGGGCTTTGGGACCTGAGGTTTTGCTATTTGCGGATGATGACAATGAAACGGGACTGGGCTATGTCAGCAGCATTCAATTTCATAATCGCACTCTGGCTCCCAGTGAAATTGCCGCCCTGGGATCGCCAAATGCAGCGAAGATTCCCATCATTGTCTCCTCCAGCCTTGTTCAATGGGATTTTGATGGAAATCTGGCCTCCTCCACAGGTGGGGCCAATCTTGTTGCCGATTCGACAGCCCCCGCCACCAGTCCCGAAGTCACGTTCACAAACGTCTCAATCAATGGACAGATGGCTCAAGTCGCCCATTTTAGTCGCGGAACATTCTTTCGGATGACACATGGACTGGCCCCCAACAACGAAGGCAACAACGTAAATCAATACACGTTGATCATGGACGTCATGTTTCCATCCCGCCCCACGGGATGGGCTTCTCTTTGGCAGACCGACACCAATAACACAACTGACGGAGATTGGTTCATCAATCCCACCGGAGGTTTGGGAATCAGCGGTATTTACGGAGGCAACCTTGCTGATGGGCAATGGTGCCGTCTCGCACTGGTGGTCGATTCCCACGCAGGAACACTTACCAGTTTCCTCAACGGAACACAGGTTCAACAAATGTCTGGCGTCTCACTGGATGATCGATGGACTCTGGGACCAACAGTCCTCCTCTTTGCGGATGAAAACGAGGAGAATGCCGCCGGTTATATCAATAGCGTGCAACTGCAAAACATACTCATGAGCGCGGCAGATATTGCTCAATTGGGAGGTGCTCAAGCTTCAGGGATTCCCATCTCTCAACAATCCTCAGACCTTCAGGTTCTCACACCAAACGGGGGTGAAAACCTGACCGCTGGTTCCACTCAAACCATTACATGGCAGGTGTCTAATCCCAGCGGCTTGGTTCAGATTGACCTTCTCATAGCGGGTTCCTTTTACCGCAACCTCGGCAAAGCCCTCATGAGTCAAAGCAATTTTTCTTGGACCATCGATTCCGGTTTGGGAGACACCAATAATTATCAAATCCACATCAGTTCTGTGGATTTTCCAACGGTTGAAGATAATTCTGACTATTTCTTCTCTATCACAGGCTGTGGCAAACAACCCAATTTTAGTTTTGATAAGAATGTGGTTCAAAATGGCGGCTTTGAATCTGGCCTGACAAACTGGCAGGTCATCATGGGAAATCCGGCAGTTCTAGACAACACCGATGGCAAAGGCTCCCCCTGCACTGGCGATCATTTTCTTTATGGCGGATTGAAAGCGACAACCAACATGATTGTACGTCAGGATATTGATCTGATTGCATTTGGATTCAGCGCCAAAGAATTAGACAGTGGAGCAGCTTTAAAAGCCTCTGCCTGGATGCGCAATGGTTACGGTGGTAGCACGTTTGACAATCAAACTTATCTGCGCATCGCTTTTCTCGACTCGGCAAATCAGGAACTCAACACCGCACGCACGCTTATTCCTGACAATGTCGCGTGGACCAAACGCACTGTCTCGGCAATGGTTCCAACCGGCACACGGGCCCTGCGTGTGGAAGTCATCGGACTCCACCGCCGCGATCAGGATAATGATTGTTTCGCAGATGAAATCACAGCGACTCTTGAACAGGCCTCTCCCTCATTAAATCCAACCATTACAAAGCTGCCGATGCTCCAGGATTACCGTCAGAACGCCATGACACTCTTGTGGGAAACGGATGGAAATCAGGCTTCTCATGCAGTGGACTGGGGGAGAAGCAACATCAACGAAAACACAGAAACGCATATTGACACCATTCAGATTGACACGTCGCACTTTGTCCATTTTGCGACGTTAACCAATCTCTCGCCAGAAACACACTATACATACCGCGTCCGCAGCGGAAACACCCACTCGGCCTCATATACCTTCCGCACGGCTCCGCTCCATGACACTCCGTTTTCAGTTGCATGGTGGGGGGATAGTCAGGTTGGCCCCACCGTGTTGGAACAAATGATCCCGAGCATGATCGCTCATCAGGTCGATTTGCTTGCTGTCGCCGGAGACCTTGTTTCCAGCGGTGTTTCTCTCTCCGACTGGGAAAACTATTGGTTTAGCGCCCTTGAATTTGACAACATTGCTCAAACCCGCCCTGCTCTCTTCGCACGCGGCAATCATGACGCCGAATACGCCTATTGCTATGCTTACAGCGCCCTCCCAGAAAACGGCGCCTGGTATGCCTTTAATTACGGCAATTCACGTTTTATTTTCCTTGATACGGAAGCCCCCACGACCACTTCTCCCGAACAGTATTCGTGGCTCACGAACGAACTGACCAGCACTGAAACACAAAACGCCGAGTTCCGAATCGTGTGCTTCCACCGACTCCCCTTCTCCAATTTGTGGGATGGCGGCGGTTACATTGGAGAAGAATGGGTGCGCAACGATTGGGTTCCCCTCTTTCAAAAATACCATGTCGACATGGTCATCAATGGTCACTCCCATTGTTATGATCGCGGTCAGACAAACGGCGTGACCTATATCGTCACCGGCGGTGGCGGTGGCGGACTTGACACTCAAGTTGTCGCTCAATGGCCTGTTTTCACCGTTCAATACTCGCGGTTTCACTATGATTTGATGCAAATCAATGGAAACAATCTGTCATGGACAACCTTCGCCAACACCGGAGAAACCCTTGATTCCTTTGCCCTCCGCAGCCGCATTCCCCATCTGTCTGTTGCCTCCACAAGCCCGACACCCAGTTGGGTTCTCAATGGTAAACTGGGAGAAACTTACATTCTTGAGACCTCGACGGATCTCATTCACTGGACCCCCTTCAGGACCAATACGCTCATCAAAGCCACAACAGTAACCAGCCCATTACAGATGGACGCAACCCAGCGCTTCATCCGGTCTCGTATAGTTGACAATTAAAACCATTCCTCGAACATAAGTGAAAAAAAAGAGTGGCAAAATGATATTCAAATGCGGGCCGTTTTTTCTGTTGGCAATTCCAATTTTCATGGCCTTTCTCGGCTGTGCAAACAAGGGCTTTATTTATCAGGCAGGACCTGCTGGCTGTGGAATCCTTTTTCTATTGTTCTTTTGTGGGAAAGGGTTGCTGCCCAAACGTGACACGTGTTTTGTCATGCTCGCGTTTGCGCTTTCCATCGCCGGAGACTGGTATTTAACCACGAGGCATGGAAGACAGTCGCGTTTTCTGATTAGTATCCTGCTCTATTCGATGGCACACGGCTGCTATCTGGCTTTTTCACTCATGAACGGACGTTTTCGCTGGAAAACCACCACAGCATTAACCTCCGTCTTTCTGATATTCTATTTTATCAACCTCAATCCGGCCATTCACAGTCCGGCATTAAAAGTGGGCGTCATCGTCTACACCATCATGTCATGCGTTTCACTGGGGGGAGCCGCCAGCACTCAACTTACCCCCTGGACAAAATGGCTCTATGTGGCAGGCATTGCGATGCTCGTCATTTCCGACACCCTGCTTGGCTTAAAGGAATTTGCCTCCTGTCAAAAGGTCCATTTTTTGATTTTGCCAAACTATTATTTCGGACAGATTTGCATCACAGCAGCCGTCATGAGTAAAACACTGTTTTCCAAAACCAAGTCCTAGTTTTCAGATATTTAGGTTTGCCGATGTTTGCAGGGGAGGCCAGTATGATCATCATGATGACAAGATTGATATCCATGGCTGGTGCAGTGTTCGTTTTTTGGGCAGCCAGTGCCAATGCTCAGATGGGGACGGTCACTATCGCCTCTCCCGACCGCCAATTGGAAATCACCTTCGAAACAGTCGCCAACAAAACCATCACAACAAATGGGGGTGCGCTCTTTTATTATGTCACTTTTCGAGGAGCCCCTCTCATCTCATCCTCATCACTCAAACTCACGCTCGAAGGCCAGCCTCCGCTTGGCGCGAATGTCCGCATCACCGGGGCCGCAGTCTCCGAGATGGATGAGTTCTATCATCTGGTAACAGGCAAAACGAGCGCTGCACGCAATCGCTGCAAAACACTGCGCGTTGAACTGACAGAAACCGGAGAGACAGCGCGCCACCTCACTATTGAAGCGCGTGCTTATAACGATGCCGTTGCATTTCGATACGTCGTTCCAGAACAACCCGGTCTGAACGAGTTCAAATTGGCAAAGGAACAAACCGAATTTCACATCAGCAAGGACCCATTCATTTACGCACTGGTCCTCCCCCATTTCCGTTCAATGTATGAAAGCGAGTATGTCAAACTCTCCGCCAGCAGCCTTGCCAATCAAGGGGGTGTCAGCAGCCGGGTGTTGCTGGGACTGCCGCTTTTGATGGAAGTCCCCGGTGTGGCCTGGATGGCCATCACAGAAGCGGATGTGCGGGATTATTCCGCAATGTATTTGGTCAATACAGCAGGCAACTGGGCTGGACACACTTTTGAATCCGTTCTTTCCCCCCAACTTGACAACACCAACCTGTGTGTCACTGGTGCGTTGCCACATCAATCCCCGTGGCGTGTGTTGCAGATTGCTTCAACACCCGGAGAGCTGATTTCCTCCACAATTCTGACGAGTCTTAATCCCCCCAGCACCATCAAGGACACCTCCTGGATTCATGCAGGAAAGGCAGCCTGGGACTGGTGGTGTGGCAGCATCGGCAAGGACGGGAAAGAAGCGTTCACCACGGATACGATGAAATTCTACGCAGACTTCGCCTCAAAATCAGGTTTCGAATACCTGCTCATTGACGCAGGCTGGTCGGAAAACGACATCACCAAAATGAATGGCCGGGTGGATGTCCCCGAAGTCGTTCGCTACGCCTCTTTGAAGGGGGTTAAAACCTGGATTTGGATCAGCTATGGAGCGGCCCGAAAACAAATGGACGAAGCTTTTCCTCTCTATGAAAAATGGGGTGTTGCCGGCGTCAAAATTGATTTTATTGAGCGCGATGACCAGGAAGGCATTGCGTTCTATCATCAGGCCGCAAAGAAAGCAGCAGAACACCATCTCATGGTTGATTTTCATGGTTGCACCAAGCCATCCGGCCTTGATCGCACCTATCCCAACATCATGGGCTATGAAGCCGTGCTCGGGATGGAACAATCCAAGGGAGGCTCACGTGACAACCCAGAAAACCACGTCATGCTGCCCTTTACCCGCATGCTGGCAGGACGCATGGATTATACCCCCGGTGCTTTTGACAACGTTACAAAAGAACAATTCACCCCCCGCAATGAATTCCCCATGGTCATGGGAACACGAGCCCACCAGCTTGCCATGTATGTCGTTTACGAAGCGCCATTCCAAATGGTCTCCGACTATCCAAAATCATACGAAAAACAACCGGGATTCGATTTCATCAAAGCGGTTCCAACAACCTGGGATGAAACCCGAGTCATCAATGGAGTCCCCGGCCAATACATCATCATCGCACGACGCCATGGGGATGATTGGTATCTCGGCGCAATGAGCAATTGGCAACCCCGCCAGCTTGACATTCCCCTCTCCTTTTTGGGAACTGGACGCTATGCCGCCGAAATCTATGCGGATGGCAAAGATGCTGATATGGCCCCCAAACACCTGCTCATCGATAAAAAAACAGTCCGTAGTTCTGGCCACCTCACAATCAACCTCTCTCAAGGTGGCGGTTGTGCCATTCGTTTTCTGTTGAAAAAATAGGGTTCTTTACAAGGTAAAAACGTGACGGGTAATCACGGTTTTGGATTTCGATAATTAACGCCCATTGCTTTGAGTCGTTCCAAATGGTGGGCCAACCGCTTTGAGAAGCTGTCAAAATCGCCACGCCGGGATTCTGGAGCCCATCCCAGTTCCGCCAAGGCGCAGGTTCTGGGAAACGCAGCGTATTCAACTCCAGCGGGAGTTCGTAAAAACTCGCTCCACAGACAGCCTTCCACGCCAAGAATGCGATGACGGCTTTCCTCTGGCACATTCACTGGCACCGGGTCCAGCCCAAATGTCTTCTCCAAGGGAGTCACTTTGCGAGCGGCTTCCGGCTCAGTGGGATCCTTTGATTGGGCACTGTCAAAGTAATAATACATCGAAGGACACATGACAACGTCACGACCGGCAGCACAAGCCGCCGCTCCGGCATCCACTCCACGCCAGCACATGATCACAGAATTCTTGCCAGTTCCCCCATCGAGGATTTCGTCCCATCCAACCAATCTCCTGCCACGCTGTTCCAGAAATGCTTCCAGTTGCCGGTTAAACCACGAATGCAACTCGTGTTCATCGGAAAGTCCAAGAGCTTTCATTCGAGCCTGACACCGGGGACATTCCTTCCAACGATCCATGATGACTTCATCACCACCGACATGGATGAACTTGCTCGGAAAAATTTCAACGATCTCCCCCAGTATGTTCTTCGCAAATTCGACAGCATCATCGTTTCCGAGACAGAGGACGTCCTTCTTTCGTGGCCAGCGGGTAGACACAGCTATTGGCTCTCCCTTGCACGAATACTGCGGATACCCGGCAAGCGCCGCCACAAAATGCCCTGGCATGTCAATTTCTGGAACAATCTCCACATGCCGTGCTTTTGCATATTGAATCAAGTCTTTGAGTTGTGCCTGCGTATAATAGAAGGGCCCATAAGGAACGCCATCGCCAGAATCCCGATCGCCTGCCTTTGGCGATTCCGCTCTCTTTGAGCCAATCTCGGTCAGCAACGGATACCGGCGCATCTCCACACGCCATCCCTGATCATCCGCCAAATGCAAATGCAGCACGTTGAGCTTGTGAATGGCCATGTCATCAATGAACTTCTTCACAAACTCAGGCGGAAAAAAATGACGTGCCACATCCAACAACATTCCACGCCAGGCATGTTCAGGAAAGTCCTCAATCTCCACACAAGGAACACTCCAATCGTTGGTTTTTGAAACAGGATGTTCCGCCCAAACCGCCGGAGGTAACAATTGACAGAGCGTCACACCTCCATAAAAAAGCCCCGCATCACTGGCAGCAGAAATCTCCACCCTTCCGGTAAAAACACTCAGGCGATACCCCTCAAGTCCCAATGATTCTTTTAAAGCCGGAGTGACGGTCAACGATATAAAATTTGTTGCAGGAGCATCTGACACAATTTCCAAGGGGAACCCTGTTCCTTTCCGCAAAACCTCGGTCAAATGCAATGCTTCTTCTTTATTTCCGGTAATCACCGTTGTTGGGTTTAGGGTAAATCTGCCCTCTTTTTGTGTCATGCTTCTTGGAATCGGAAGAATTGACAGAGCCTGATCAACCGCAAAAGCAGTCATGGAAAAACATAGTAAAACAAAGAAAAGCAATCGTCTTATAAAACATGAAAGGCGCATAAAATCATTGATTATGATGATAACCGGGAAACAACTGTCATTCAACCTTGTCTTGACTTGACCCCCTTTCATTGACTAGGAAAGTAGTTGATGATCACAACTCAAGTTCGCCACCTCTTTTTGCTTCCACTGGTCGGCCTGTGCGCTGCCGCCCTGACGGGAATGGTCTTGTCAAGTTGCACAACGAGACCACATCCCGGTCAAATGGTCAAACGCCAGGGGGATGAAATCGTTGTTGCGGGCCAGTTTGTTCATACTGGAACTCGAGTTGTGTTGTGGATGGACCCCAAAGGCTATGATGCCTACCGTGTCGAAAGGCGGTTCAGCCCACGTAATCAGTCTGACTGGGAATCATCGCAGCAAGACGAGCGCAATCTGCATTCCCCCAACCGCTATGACATGCGTTCGGGAGCGTTGACGGATGAAGAAGTCGAACGCATTCGTGGTGGCGGCTGGGACCTGCCAACCCTTCAGAAAGTTGTGGACCAGTTTGTCATCCACTATGACGCCTGTGGAACATCCCGAACCTGTTTCAAAGTTTTGCATGATTCGCGCGGATTGAGCGTGCACTTCATGTTGGACCTCGACGGCACCATTTATCAGACACTCGACCTGAAGGAGCGCGCATGGCACGCCACAACGTCCAACACCCGCTCAATCGGCATTGAAATAGCCAATCGTGGAGCAGAAGAACCCGGCGATCCTGATTTTCTAAAAGATTGGTATCATCAGGATTCCAATGGCACGACGCTTGTCATTCCCGGGACCAACACCCAATACACGGTTGATTTTGTAGGTCATCCAGCCCGGCCGGAAATTGTCGTTGGCAATCTTCAGGGAAAAACACTGCGCCAATATGATTTTACCCCGCAACAATACACAGCCCTGCAAAAACTGACCGCCACTCTGTGCACGGTTTTCCCCAAGATCAAATGCGACTATCCGAGGGACGCCGCTGGGAATCTGGTGACAAACAAGCTTTCAGATGATGTCCTGGCAAAATACCAAGGCGTTCTGGGACACTTTCACATCCAGACAAACAAGGTTGACCCCGGTCCCGCATTTCAATGGGACACCGTAATCAACGGTGCGCGAAAGCTGATGAAGTAAGCACCCACATTCCCGATCCGTTTACTTCTGCAAGCGATAAAAGCGGGCTGTTGCCGAATTGGTCACGGTAAATGGACTGGTAACATTTGTGTCTGAGACAGTAGACCATGTGCCAGTAATGGCGTCTGCCTGCATTAATGTAAAACCACTCCCAGTCCAAGAGATAATCGAAGTCTTCCCTTGTGGAACAATACTCAACACCGGGGGAGTGGTGTCGGACAATTTGACGGTGGCGTTCAAAGCCAGACCAAAAACCACGTCCGGACTCTGCGGATCGAGGTTATGCACTTCGACAGCCAGAACGTTGTCACCTTGGACAAGGCTTGATATGGCATTGCCAGTCAAAAGAACAGAATCCGGCCCACACGTGGGATCGCCTTCACACGGATATCCCGTGGCCACAGTTGAATTATTTATTGAGGTCGGAGCCGCCGCCATTCTGAGGCGATAAATTTCCACCCCATTCAAATAGAACACTGCTCCATCATCGACATACGCATCAAGCAAAAGAGAGGCTCCAACAACGCTGTTCGTAAAGGCAAAATGCGTGCGAAAATAATAGGTCACGAATGGAAATCCCCAGTTGCCTAAATCAGACGGCATTTCCGTGCTCAGCGATGGAACATCCTGATTTGCCCCACGATAATCGCACCAGAAAGTTGCTGGGGCTGGCCCGAGCCACAATGAATCATCATAGCCAGTTTCTGTCCACGGAAGGCCATTCTGATTATCAGTCGTATAGGTCCATTCGTTGGTGATGTCAAAAATAGCCACCTGACTCACATAATTGGAAGTCACAAAATAGAAATCCGGGGAGACGTATTTATTGGTGCCAATCATGGAAATGGCCTTAAAATAATAACCGGTATTGGGAGACAGCCCGGTCAAAGCCACGGAATGATTTGTGGTCATTGCAGAATTCACCGCTGTCGAATAGGCGTAATTTGTGTCCTCTCCATACAATACCTGGCTTGTTGCCGGATTCAAAGTAGCCCAATTGATGGTTGCGTTTGTTTCATCCACACTGGGATTCACATTATAAACGACCCCTTCCACAGCTTTTGCATAGATCCCCAAATGAGCCCCAACGGTGCGTTCATATCCATAGGCCCAGACCAACGACGAACGGTTGAGCGCCACAGAATGTCCAGCCGCATCAGACATATCCATTGTTGTTGAACCACCGCCATCCATATTGATGCCATCGGATGCCCCAACCATTTGCAGCCATCCAGCCGTCTCCCAGTCATAGGCTCCAATGCTATACCCGCTTTGTCGTCCATCAATCGTCAACAAAAACAGGTAGCGTTTATCCGCCGAGATACCAAGAGCAGTTCGAGGCTGCACATCGTGGATACTGTCAGAAGAGCTGAGGTAGTTGGAACTGATATTCACCCCATCTCTCAATACCGGATATGTCCCAGTAACGGCATTGCTGATGCCAGCAATGGATTGCTGTGGATAGTTGGTATACACAAAGGACGGGACCTTATTCGATGTAAATAAAAGAGAGGAACTGTAGTGGCTTGATTCCTGTGTGGAAACAACAGTGCCGTCGCTGATCAAAAGGCCGGTCACCCCCGCTGCAGTTCCATTCTTTGCGTTGTCATCAATAAGATTTGATGAAGTGGGAGAATGGTAGTCATTGGCATTAATTGCCACTTGAAGACTGTAGTTGGTCAGAAAATACCCCACCTTCATTGCGGCTGTCTCAGCTCCATTGGTGATATAATTCTTGTATCGAGGCGTTGTAAACAGACGAATATCCGGATCAGTCAAATCAACCCGCACGGCATGAACAACTTGGAGACGATTAAACGAAGCCCCCGAGCCGGGAACATTTGTCCCCACAGCATGGTCAATGCCCTTAAAAATTGGCACCCAGGGGCCAAGTGTTGTCTGGGCGTTGACTTGTCCCATAACAGTCAGGACAAATACAACAGGGAAAAAACTTTTTATCAAATTCTTGGTTTTCATGAAAATGTCAGTTACCACTGAATTTATAGTCATAACCCGATATCGGATCTTGCGTATAGGCCGCGTTATAGCCATCGTAATGGAACTTTGTAAAACGCGCATGTCCATCGACAAAGGCAGCCATGCATTGGGCGTTGTTATAAAAGGGCGTATTCTGATTTCCATTCTTGCTGTAATGCCAGGCATATGGGCCATGCGCGCAAAATTCCATGATCAACAGGGTTTTTTCAGGTTGTTTGATATTATAAGTAAACCACCCAGCCACATTTGGCATTCCCGGTAATGTCACACCATTAAAAACATAGCTGTTGTATTGGAACCGACTGCTGCGACTAAACGGAGTTGAATCAGTGTAACCGCGATCATTGGGACACGCAAAAAGCGTATCATTGACAGAAGGTTCGCCCTTTAATCCTGCGTAGCTCATGACCTGCTCTTTGTAGGTCCACCAGACGTTATCCTTGGGAGAGGATGGTCCCGGCAGTGCTTTGCTATTATCCTCGGAAAACGCCAGAATTGCCTTTCCGATCTTTCTCTGGTTCTCCAGGCAAACGGAAAGTCGGGCTTTTTCCCTTGTTGAAACAGCAATGGCAACTGAGAGAGCCGCCAGCACAGAAATCACCGCCAGAATCACCAGCAAATCAGGCAGCGCAAACGCTCCGTTGCGATTTCTCCTGCAATAGCTTGATGAAATGGATTTCATTTGGCTGTCGGTTGCGCAAACAATGATGCGACATTCTTGGAAGTCACTTCTACGAAGGACTGATCAAACCATCCCTGCAAATCTTTTGGTTTTTCCTCAGAACGCGCTCCGGGTCGCCGTGATATGACCGCGGCATTTACGATGCCCTGTTGGAATAGATCCTGAAAATCAACTCGTTCAGACTGCACGCCTGGACAAAAAACCACAATTTTTGCACCAACCTGTTCAGGTAGATTGGATCGTTGAACATCATTCAACAGTGGCGCTCCCATGAATGACACAATAACGTCTCCAGCAGCGGATTTTCTCATGGCTTCAAAAAAATCCCCCGGAGGAACTTCTACTGGGGGCAAAGGATCCACTTGAAGCGCATGAACCACCAATGGGGCATTTGCCCTTTTGATGGCTTTTTTGAAGGCATTCAACAGGACGTCCATGGCCGGATTTTTGAACGTCGCAGTGTCACGCGTAAATACAGTCACCTTGCCGCCCGGCTTAAGAAATGACAAAGTTTCGCGTCCCAGCACCATCCCAATCGCTTCGTGCGGCTTTTCATTGAATTCGGGCGCGCCATTCCCGGTGACAAGATGAATGGCCAGAAGAGAAACTGCTATGACCACACCCGAGGCAGCGCAGGTGATTTTGTGTTTGAGCAGCATGGCCAATCAGAGGCTGTGCGGCTTTGAAAACACAACGTTCGTCATTCCAAGAGTCAATTGGAGAGAAATTTGGTCTCGCAGAGCCTGGGACTTGATTGTTCGGGCGCTTCCGTCGGTAAAAGCCAGATTTCCACACTGATTGTGCAGGGTCTGATCCCACCCAGCGTTAATTGATCCCAACGACACAGTACTCCACGTTGGCGAGTAACCACCACCGCCGCCAGTCACATTCTTGTCCCCCAAAAGGACCACCAGTGATTTCACCTCATTGTCAAGCGGAGAGAAGAAATAGCTTACATTCTTATCCGCCACCAAGGTTGCCCAATTGGTGCCATACCGGTCCTGATTAAGGATATCGGATGGACAATAAAGTATTTTCGGAGTGACAAACTCATTGCTGCAAGCCCGGAAGTGATTGATCCAATTAGCGGCTCCCTTGCTCCCTCCCTTGTCTGGATCGACATTCCACGGATATTTATCCCCCTGGTCACTAGCCCAGAGTTTTATTCCATAGCCGACCTGTTTAAGGTTGTTCACACATGTAATTGTCACACCCTTTGCCTTTGCCCGGGCCAATGCAGGCAATAACATGCTTGCCAGAATGGCGATAATTGCAATCACCACCAGCAACTCAATCAATGTAAAGGCGTCCAATCCTCTTGTCTTTTTCATAAGCCGCCAACAAAAGCAGGTTTAGACTTCACTCGAACGGTATTTCTACACCTACCCTCAATTTCACTTGAATTCAAGTCAAGATCACTTGGTTTCACTCAATGTAACAATTAGCACAATTTATGCCACTACTGTTTTTGAGAAATCTTTAGTGAATTCTTATCAAACCAAACCTCTCCAACACTAGCCCTCAGTTCACAAATAACGTCAATCTCCTCCATCGCAGCGTTCACTTCAAAATCCTGTTTCAATTCCCGCCACCCACCACCTTTTGTAAAATTTTCTTCAGCACGTTCTCTTCCCAAAATGCGCAATGCCGCCCCCTGATGTCTTCCGTATGGCAAACTCCGTATGTCTGCGACTCTTGCACGCCCCATAAAACAGTATCGGCCACGGGGTAATAGAATTCTCGCCCTCCATGAAGCCCCAGTCTCACCGGTCGCCTTCAGATGCAGGGAGGCTATACCATCCTGGCTTATCACCTCGCCAAATGAAAGCCCAGGGGACACGTCCACCACGGTCCAGCCTGACACGCTCGCGAAGCCTTCGTTAAACACCAGCGGCTTAAGGCGAGGAGTGGAAAGTTGCCGGACCAAACTTTTCTTTCTTTGAACGATGCGATCTTTGACAATCGTGGTTTCGTTAACAAAATCGTCATATTCCAAACGGCTGAGTGAAGGCCGCAACGCCGCCATGACTTGGTTAACCCGATTTGTCAATTCATCGCTCTTAAAAATGCGATTTTCGAGATCACGAAATCGTCTCTCATAAATGTCATGTCCCTCGGGAGTATCCATGACTGCCTTTGCAACAATCCCCGACATCACGGGTTCCCATGGTGCATCTGCAACACCAAATAATTGATCCATGCCATGAGGGAAAAACACCATCTTTCCAGAGTCCAAATCGTGGTAAATCCGGAAATTGTTTCTAGCCAGACAGTAGCCATCCTTGTGGCCCAAAATGACCTCCATCACCATGAACGTGACAAAATGGTCAACATCCAAAATCTCGTTCAAGCGCTTCCACCGTCTTTGAGCATTTTGATCCGTAGCCGCCGATTCCAACTTTTGCAACATCTCTGTCCCCTGAGATACTGCGCGCACAGAATTCCGCTTAAGTTGAGTGCCGACATCATACCCCGTGTCCGGCTCATACAAATCCCCACCTACCGTGTTAAAATAGCATCCTAAAAAATCTTCTGTAAATCCTTCTTTCAGCACATACAAACCAAGTTTGCGTGAATTTAACGCTAAAAGTGCGTAACTCACTCGCGGCGATGGAATTCCTGCATCCCGAAACATCTCACTTCCTAACAATTCGTTCATAAAACTCGGGTCTTCAACCGAGTTGTTTAGATGAATTCGACGCAGTCCATGAAATTTCCGATTGGGACTAAACCTGCAAAAATCCAGTGTTAAAGCCGCTTTCTCATCAATGGGGCGAAAACTACCGACTGATCCCTTGACTCTGACTCCAACATTTGAATAAACGATTCCTCCTACACGAACCACAGCCAGGGCAAATGAGCGTGGCTTGAGCCGCAAATGTTCCAATTCGTCCGAACTGATATCAATCTCAAAACGACTGACAGCCCCATTGGTGAATAATTCCCAGCCGGGCGCTCTTTTCAACTGTGAGGAAAAAGCGTTTGTCAAAGCGGTATCCACAGCCACCGTATCCCCCATGACAATTGTTTGACAATAAAGGAACAGGGCTGATATCAGACATCCCTTCCATATACGCCAGTCATTACTGTCAATAAAATAAGACATCATCCTGATTCACTTTGAATTCTGACGAATGAGCACCAGAGCGTTGGGGGCGGGGCGTTCGTGACCTTCACTCGGGCTGTTCACCACATTCCCCATCAGCCAGAAGGTGGAAGAGCCCCCTCCATCCAGGTTCATGGCCCATTCACATCCCAATTTAACCATGTATTCCGCCAGCTCGGGATAGGTCATCCCGACTGAAACATCGCTTTGCCGGCCATCGACTTCAACCATAAAGAAATAGTCCTTGTTCCATCCAATGGCCGTGCGTGGATGTTTTGTTTTGATCAAGCTGTTCCAATGCATCGCCTTCCCTGATTCCACCAGTGAAGGGCCACCGCCAATTGCCATCGTCACCCCCTTTAGGTCTGGTATCGTTCCTGCGTAAAATTTGATCACATCCCCGACCTTGTTTGTGCCAACCATGGATGCCAGTTTGGGGCCGATGGACAGAACCACCACGTTGGTGTCAGTGGGGGTATCCCCCTGTAAATTGACAGAACGAACACGGGCCTGATATTCCGTGCCGGCACGCAGTGGAAGCCAATTCCCGTTGGGAACACCTTCAAGCACCAATTCCACCCCATTGATCGTGCGTGTTGAACTTCCGACAACCACTGTATAGAGCACAGCGGCATCGTCACTTCGGAATTCATTCAACCCCAGGGCATTGGTTTTTCCATTGGAAAATGTAACACAAAAACTCGAATAAACGTTGGTCATTCGAGGCTGCCCGTCTGGTGTGATCCAAAATGCACAATGTCCGGAAGGGCTGCTAATCAATTCTCCCTGGTAGATCTGAATATTCCGCGAGCGTCCCTGATAGTTTGGGTTCTTTTCGAAATAATCACCATTGATTGCTGCCACAGGCCGTCCCAAGCCGGCAGGCATCAGCTTCAGTTGCTCGGGAACCGTTTCCATTCCCAGCTCGGTCCCCTTTCCCAGCGTTGTGCCAAAACACAACTCTGAATGGGTTCTCTCAACTCTCACAATGTGAGCTGACATCGGGATGTCAGGCGTCACTTCGTTGGTGTAATAGAATCCCAGTCCACGTCCCGGATGGCTGGCTTCCTTATCGTCAGCAGCGCAGGCGGATTGCATTCCCCCCCATAGTGGTATGGTTGTATAAACACTGATTCCAGCTATACCAGCCACCAGATTTTTCAACAGGCTTTGTTTCTTAATCATTGTTGTTCGATTTTTTCTTCAAACGCTCTTTTGACACGTTTGATTTTTCAATAACAACCAGACAATTAGCCACGTCCCGTTCATGCCCATCACAGGGACTGTTCGCAACCTTCCCGTCATACCAAAACGTAGCCGAACCGCCTCCATCCAGATTCATCGCCTCATCACAGCCCAACTTAACCATGAAATTCGATAATTCCTCAAGTGTCATCCCCACGGATAGACTTTTTTGACGCCCATCAACCTCAACCAAAAAGTAGGATTGCTTATTCCATCCGACAGCCGAACGGGGATGACGTTCAAGCATGGTGCTGTACTCATATTCACCCAGTGAGGTTGGTTTAATCTTCTGGGCCTTGCCTTCACGCACCAAAGCAGGCCCCCCGCTAATCGCCATCCGCGCCCCCATCATGCGGTCCACTGTGGAAGTTGAGAATTGTATGACGTCATTCGTCTTGTAATTTCCCAAAGCCTTTGCCGCTTTTGAACCGATGGAAATCACGAGCTCTCCCGTCACCAGCATGGAGTCACCAGTCGTATTGATCGATTTGACACGCCCCGAATACGTCCGTCCAATTTTCAGAGGCAGCCAAGGCCCCTTATTAATCCGCTCCAAGGTCAGCTCAACACCCCCTTCTGTCTTTGTGGAAGCCCCAATTGTTGGTGTATAAACAACAACCGTTTCAGGCATTCGCTCTTCGTTCACACCAAAAAGATTTGTCTTTCCATCCGGCCACAAGACTTGAAATTGCGATATCACCTTTTCCAAGTGAGGCTCCCCCAAGGCATCAATCCAAAAGCTAAGCCCCTCGGCTGGTCCATGAATCAACTCCCCATTCATGATCTGGAGTCCCCGGGGCGCTCCGGCATAAGCCCGCTCTCGAATATAGAAATCACCATTTAATCCGGCAATCGGCTTTCCGACAGATGGATCAATCAATTCCATCTGGCTGCTCAACGGACCAAACCCAATCGCACCGCCACCAGCATGCATGGTCTGGACCTCGAAACGAGCACTGTTCCTCTTGACACTCACCACGTGGACTGACCAGGGAATATCAGACACAATGTGGTTGGAATAACACACATCCTGCCCCACATCCGCCGCCGAGGAAAACAAGACACCAACATACAAAACAAGGGCTATTAATAAGACCCACAATTGCCTTCTAAAACTGGGGGAAAAGCTCTTTTGCATTTCCCCTAATTCTATCACAAACCAGTAAATCCGAGTCAAACCTGTTTTTATAATCACGCTCATCAAAATTCTTCAAGAGAGTTGATAAAAAACATCCTCATAGCTTTGAAAGATAAACTCCAAAATGATAGTACATAAAAACCATCATCCATTTACTATAATTTTGTTTATCCTAACCTCCTGTCCCAATTTTGATCCACTTTGCAACTTCCCGGTATATCCTAATAATCAGATTATAATATCCGGTGATTAAATTGAGATTAAATCGAAACAAATACCGGGCTTTGTTTCTTGAAGCGACCTAAACCCATTAAAAAAAGGGTCTACCGGGCAAATCGGCGGATGGAGGCGCGCCACCATGGAGCTAACTGCTCTGGACGTCCAAGCCAAACTTGACGGTGAATCCAGGACATGATGTCCTCGTTGGCCAATATCTGAAGCTTCTCCCCGTTTGTTAACGCATCAGGCCCCAACGCCAAAAGACGTTCGCCGAGTTTTCGCACATCTTCCCCCTTTGAGTTCATTCGAGCAAGAATCCCAGCATAGACCGGATTTAATTTACTCTCCCTCAGCAGAGTGACATGAACTGCATTGACGTAAGGATCAAGCACCGCGTCGGCAAGCCCAGAATAGGGTCGAGAAACCATTTTCTGATCTCCTTCCAACAATAACATGCGAACTCGAATCGAGGATAATTCCGGGACCGTTGTTGTTTCTTCTGGAACAAGAAAAAGGCCAGCCCTGCGGGCTTTGTCCCCCAAGGTGCCACGACTCGTCAGCACGCTCAAAGGAACGGCAACGATCATTCCAGCAAGAACTGGAGCAAACCACCAGAAAGTTGTTTTATCCAAACGCCAAACCAAGACACCCCAAATCAACCCCAGGAGCATATGTCCTGCGTGTTCCCGAAATGCAGCCGACCATGACGTTCCCTCGGCACCACGGTTCTGTGATCCCCAATTAACGCCAAGCCCCATCAGAATTTTAAAAACAAACCGTGTATGCCACAGCATTTGAAGAGGTGCGTGTAAAGCTGAGAAAAGTGTCTCAAGAACAGCTCCAAATGCCGTTCTAAAAAAGCCGCCGAACTGACGACATCGCTCCTTGTCTCTGTTCAGATCAATCAATGCCAGAATTTTTGGCAAGAAGAGCACTCCCATGCAAATGAAGAAAATAAGAAGCGCGTGTTGCGTGCCAGTCAAGCGGATGAAGGGCGAATAGGAATTCGCCGTGACATCAGAAAGACCGCTGTTCTTCTTGTACCAAAGAATCCAGTTGAATGTGATGAGAAACAACAGCCAAAGCGGTCCACAAAGATAACCAAAAATCCCCATGGCCAGATGTATCCGACTCACACCGCGCAAGCCACGGGCAAAAATCACCATGCCGTGTTGCATGTTTCCCTGACACCACCGATGGTCACGTTGGGCATTCTCAATCATCCCCTGCGGCCCCTCTTCATAGCTGCCATCCAGGTCCGTCGCCATCCACACTTGCCAACCTTCCTTGAGCAAAAGCGCCGCTTCCACAAAATCGTGGCTTAAAATCTGCCCACCAAACGGTTTGCGTCCCGGCAGGAACGGCAGATCACAATACTTCATGAAGGGTTCAGTGCGAATAATGGCGTTATGCCCCCAGTAATTACCAAAGTTTTGCGCCCAATAATTCAGGCCAGAAATAAAAATGGGGGCGTAAAGGCGATTGGCAAACTGTTGCATCCGACCAAAGAGCGACTGGGCATTGGCAAGCGCCGGCACGGTTTGAATGAGCCCCACTCCTGGATTCGCCTCCATGAGCTTGACCATCGTCACAATGGTTGAACCGCTCATCACGCTATCCGCATCAAACACAAGGAAGTAACGATATCGACGTCCCCAGTTGCTTAAAAAATCGCGCACATTGCCGCTCTTCTTGCCCTCGTTGCTGAAACGCCGCCGATAGTAGATACCTCCCAAGGCATTGAGTTGCTGCACCATTTCAGTCCACCGGCGTTCCTCTTCAATCCATTTGTCAGGATCCGTGGAATCACTAAGAATGAAAAAGTCAAAGTTCTCCAGTTGCCCCGTTTTTTTCAACGAGTGAAAAGTTGCCCTCAACCCTTCATAAACCCGGGACACATCCTCGTTGTAGATCGGAATGATGATTGCGGTGCTGGTCCCCTTGATGTTGCGGGACGCGTAATCATTCAATTCTGTGATTCGACCTTCATCACCCACCTGCCTCAAAAAAAAGCCGAAGATGCCATGGACACAGCCAATCGCCGCAAGCAAAAACAGGATGACAAACAAAATAAGCAGCAACCAACTTCCCGAAGCCCAGCCCGTCCGCCAAAGCAGATCGGCAAAGAGAAGTGAGACCACTCCTGTCATGAGAATGGCAAGCGAGAAAAAGAAAAACACCCGCATTCCCCGCCGGACAGGATGCACTGGCATGACTTTTATGGATGATTTAGCGGAAGAATTGGCCATGCGACAAGAATGACTCCAGGTAACGGGAAAGAGGTCCGTGTGTAAATAGAAATAAAGCAATCAGAAGGAGCGCGTAGAAAAGCCAGATGGCCACCATTTTGGCGTGAGGCAACCGGCTGATAGTCGTTAGAGTTTTGATGGGCCCCAAGTCAAGTGGCCGGGGTGCCATTTGAGAAATCTGGAAGTAAGGACCGGCACGAAGATAGGCTTCACGCATCGCTTCAACGAATTCCTTTGGCCAAGGGCCCGGTTTAAGAAATTGATCCTGCCACTTGCCCGGCATATCGGCCAAAAAGAGAGCCAGCCGTCCCTGGGTGGAAATAAGATGTTTGGTTTCGCCCTCTCGTTCCGGCAGAACCTGTATAAACCACTCTGTGACCACGCGATCCATTTCATCCGCCGCCAATTGCGGTATGGAAAGCTCTGGCTCTTTGGGGGCACGGACCAGCGCCTTGTCCAACACGTGTAGAACCAGATGACCAAGAAGCACTTTGTTGCGCACGCGAAGGGCGTTAAAATAACTCTCCACCAGCCCGTAAGCCGTGTTCCATTCCTCCAGGCTGCGGCCCGCCAGTTGTCCCGGTTTATTGCTTCGCAGTAGCGCGGCGGCTAGAGAGGACTCCAGTGGTATGTCCATGTTTCGGTCAAAACCTCCTCTCCTTTTTTGAGGGTGCAACGAATGTCGATTGGAGATTGATTTCCCTCTTTGGGGGTCATTTTCAAAACCACACGCCAATTCCCGTTAAATGGATTCCGAAAAACCTGGGTTTCATTGATTGCGCCGTTCTCACTGCAACTGGCAACGGCCACAGGAGGATCGTTTTCTGAAAGAGACGAGATTTTAGGCCCACTGAAATCGATCACAATCTCGCGTTTCTTTTTATCACGGGAATCGGCTCCAATATGGGTTCCCAACACCTTGTTCTCAGAGAAAGAGCGATCCGTTTCGCGTGTCCAATACAAGGTATAAGCGAACCGATACGGTTTGAGAGGCTGCGGCTTTTCCTTCGGCGCCCAATACGTCACAATATTATCCAGCCCCTCGTAGGTTGTACTCAGCTCGACCAAGTGCACTTCTCCTTCTCCCCAATCATCATGCGGTTCCACCCAAACGCTGGGAACCAATTGGTAGTGATTAAAAATATCCTGATAATTTTCAAAATTACGATCACGCTGGAGCAATCCAAACCCCCGGATGTTCTTTGTGGCAAACCGTTGGTGACGCATCACTGATGCGTTGTTCAACGGACGCCAGAGGATCTCGCCATTTTCCATCTTCATCAGGAGACCGTCGCTGTCATGAACCTCAGGCCGATAATTATCAAACTTGCGTTCCGAATTCTCTCCAAACCAGAACATGCTGGTCAATGGAGCCAGCCCAATGGATTTGATCGGTTTACGTCCAGGATTAACCGCCTGAACCTTATCATCCGCACGGAAAAACAAAATCGCATCAACATCAGCAATTGTAGTTTCTCCCGGACGAATTACGAACGTATAAGCTCCTACACAGCTCACGCTGTCCAGAATTGCATAAAGCCGCAGATCTGTGTCTTCACGATGCGGCTTGCCCAGCCACCAATCAGTGAAAATTGGGAATTCCTCAGGCCTGTCGTCCTCCCCACAGTCGATTGCCAGCCCGCGCGCCGATTGACCATAGCGCTGGCCTTTGCCAAGCAAACGAAAATAGCTGGCCCCCAAAAATGAACCGACTTCGTCCAGCTTGTTTGGGGAATTCAATGGAAAGAGAACCTTGAATCCGGCATAGCCGGTATCAGGCGGAATTTGCTTGGCCAAATGCAGTTGACCATAATCAAAAAAGTCGCCCGAAAAACGAATGGGCTGAAGATGTGTCAGCGTAAATTCATAAATATGAACGGGTTCCTGATAAAGATAACCAGGATGAAAAAACTCTACATTGAAGGGAAGCTTCTCCGCTCCCCACAATGCATGGTCGTGGCGAAAATGAATTTCCCGGTATTTGTCATAATCGAGCTGGTCCTGTTTGAGCGAATCAGGGAAATCAGTCTTAGGCGAACGGAACGGCTTACGAGCCCGTTCTTCGGCCTTTTTCGCGATGTAATCCAATGTAACCTCGGCAGACTCCAACCGTGCAAAAACCCGGGGAGTGAGAGCCATGAGGATCACCAGTAGCAACAGAGGTCGGCTACAAAACATGGAGAAAGCATGACTCAGCCGAGTTCAAATTTCAAGTATGCTTAGACTCCGCCGGCTTTTATTCGAGCGCAAAACAGGCATTTAGCTACGAGATAATGCGGCGAGGTGGTGCTTTCTTATAATTTGCTTCTCGAAGATAAATTGGCTCCATCTTTTCACCCGGAATAAAATCAGACTTCGTTGCCGCCAATCGCCCTAACATCTTGGCATCAGGGCACATCGTTTTAGCTTCCGGCAGTGATTCCGCCAAATCTGGTCCAATCACCAGTTGTCCACTCTTACAAAGGTTGTGAATCCGAACCATTGATTCCAAATGGAGAGGCACGGTTTCTCGAATGGATTTCTCGGAAATTTCGTAGGTAGCCAGGTAGAATTCCTCACGTTGGGCATCAACCACGATGTGAACGGTCCCAAAGAGTTTTGATTCTCTTGCTTGCGTGGCAATGCATTCCACACTGCTAATGCCAAGCAACTTGACCTCGCGCCCCAATTGCCAGCCTTGCGCAAGGGATATTGCGCCCCGAATCCCCGTGTAGGACCCCGGCCCGAGTCCGATAGCCAGGCAATCGATCTCCTCTCGCTGGCACCCTGCCTTTTGAAGTGCTTGTTCCACCAATTCAATTGCACGACGCCCCCCGCGTTCACACACAGCCCCCAAAATTCGAGGCTCTGTTCCTGCTTTTTGTTCCGCAACCGCAATGCCTCGATCTTCCGAGGAAAATTCAACGGCCAAAATCTTCATATTCAATCGTTCGTTCTGTCTCTCCGGTAATATTGATGGTAACCCGACGGTATTGGAAATTTCTCATGTCCTCGCCCACCCAACGGTCAATCCATTCCACGACACTGACGCCGTCTGGGCGAATCAAATAAGGTTCAAGCCCGGCTGTAATCACCTGATCCCGATTTTCAAGTCTGTAAAGGTCCAAATGGTAAAGTGGCACACGCCCTTCGCGATGTTCATTAATCAGAGCAAAGGTTGGTGATTGGATTCGTCCCTGAATTCCAAGGCCACGAGCCAGTCCCTTGACCAATTGAGTCTTCCCCGCCCCCAGGTTGCCTGTCAGCCCAATCACCCAGCCTCGTCGGGCCAACCGTCCCCATTCCTCCCCCAGTGTCTGGGTTTCTTCTGGATTATGCGAAATGAACGTAGCCATTGGATTTTAAAGAATGCACTCCTGTAGCGTCGCGTAATGAGACTCCAGGAGTTTTCGTAATCTTGCCGATGCAGCTCAACCGTAATTTTGGGAACTGAGCCTTCCACCCGTCCAGAAGCGCAACGGCGAGCCCCGGCGGCACGGTAAATAGAAGCTCAAAATCTTCGCCATCACCCAAAGCAGCTTCCATCGGCAGTTTCTGTGCCTTGCGAAGCTTTGCAGCACGGCTGATCGGGATGGACTTGGCAAGGAGCTCCGCCCCCACGCCACTTCTGTCAAGAATATGCCAGAGATCATTCACCAGCCCGTCGCTGATATCGATCATGGAATGGATTGGAAAATGGTCTGCCAGCCATCGAGCCTCAGCCAGACGCGGTTGAAAATCCAGGTGTTTGCCGGAAATTGATCCTCCCAATTCGCCCGAAACAAAAATGCCATCGCCGTCCCTGGCTCCGGAACGCAGGATGCACTTGTGCTTTTCCACCTCACCGATCATGGAAATGGAAATCAGAATGCGCTCTGGATTGGTGGTGGTCTCACCGCCAACAATGGCCACGCCAAAAGAGCGGGCCAGCTTGTTCATGCCATCATAGATTTTCCCGATAAAGGCAGGATCGAATGTCTTTGGCAATCCCAGTGTAACCAGCGCAGCCAGAGGTTTTCCCGCCATGGCAGCAATGTCACTCAGGCAGCGAGCCAGCGCCTTGTGCCCAATCTTCTCTGGTGGCGCATCCATCAAAAAATGGATTCCTTCCACGACGGCATCCGTCTTAAAGAGGAGGCAGCGCCCTGGCAATCCCACGTCCAAAACGGCGCAATCGTCCCCCGGACCAGCAACCACCGTGGGGTTGGCAGCCAAGGAACGTGTCAATTGCGCGATTAATTCAAATTCGTTCATTCACCATTACACCAACGCATTAACGGCTCGTTGAACACGAGCAGGAAGAAATTCACCGAGTTAAACAGGCTGTGCGCTGTTATTGAAGCGAGCAGGTTACCAGTCTTCTCGTATAACCAGATGAGAATCGCACCAAACAGCGTCAACGGCAAGAAACTCACCCAATTCATGTGAAAAGCCCCAAAACCAATTGAGACCAAAGCCACCGCCATCCACGGACGCATGAAACGCTTGCACGTGGGATAAAGCACCCCCCTGAACAGGATTTCCTCAACCACCGGAGCCAGAACAATTGCAAGAAAGCCGACAAATACCTGCTCTTTCAATGGCATGTCCGACTTCATCAGTTCCTCAACAAGAAACTGGGGATCAGCCTTCCGATTCAAAAGAGCCTTAATTACGTAATCACAGCCCTGCTGTAATTCCCAAGCAACCGGCAAAGAAAAAATTCCAGCCAGCAACGCGTATTTTATGGCTTTTAGTCGCGATTCGCAAAAGCCAAATGCCTCCTTTAACGACAATTCAGACTCCAGCAAAAACAAGTAAATCCACACAAACGCCAGCCCGTGAAAAGAGACTCCCGAAATGACCATCTCCGCAAAATGTCGTTGAGCCTCGCGTCCCCAACGCATCGACTCCACAACGCTGGCCATGATGATGCCAAAACAATAGGAGGCCAACACGGCCAATAGCAGCCGTGTCACAGCCTGATTGCTCCATTTCTTCTCCGACAGCATGGCTTACAGCCTAAAGACCACGCTTAAAAGATCAAAGCGCAAAGTCATTCCGTTTTCAGAGGCATCGTCGCCGTCGGCAAACCGACCGCCTTCACGTGGAGCGCCACTCGACCTGATTTTCCGTTGGCTCTCACGATTGCCAGCCCTCGCCCATTCCAAAGCTCATGTGTCGTGGATTGAACGCTCTCCACGTCCAGTGGATTGCCATTCCCCAACGCTTCCAGCATTCCCTGTCCTGACACCGTTGCCGTGACGATCATGTTGGTCGGCACCAGGTTCTTGTTCGTATCCACCACTTCTATTGTGACGTAAGTCACCGAGTCCCGCGAAGCCGGGAACACGGGGCGATCGGCAACGAGCTTGAACAAGTAAGGATTGCCAGATGTTGTCAGATGATCTTCAAAAGCCGCTGTATCTCCACCTTTCATCACTTCGGCAATCAATGTTCCCGGCTGGTATGCCACGTTAAATGTGGCGATGTGATCTTGCCCAATCGGCTGGGTTCCCAGTTCCTTGCCATTAAGAATCAATTTTGCCTTGTCTCCCATGGCATAAACGCGAACAGTCCGCTCCTTCCCCTCGGTTCCCGGCCATGTCCAAGACGCTGATTCATCACGCCATCCCCACAAATCTGGATGTTCAAGATTCTGCCCTGGTTGATTTTCAACAAGAATGGCAATCTTTCGAACATCCCACATCACCTGGCGATAGAGTCCCTGTGGCTTCGTAAAACCGCAAATGTCAAAATCACCGCAATTGGAATTGTTCCAAGGCCACCCCATCAAATACGTTCCCTTTTCTCCATCAGCCAAAATGTGGCCGATGCCGGATTCACCACGATAATCCCACGCAGTCCAGATAAAGTCCCCCACAACATACGGAAATTGTTCCACCCGGCTCCAATACTTGTAACTCTCATGTGGGAAAGACTCGGTTGTCATCATCACACGATTGGGAACCCGCTTATGGTCTGGCTCGAACGAATCCGGACAATAATTGTAACCACAAACATCCAGAGCGGCCAAATACGGGTCGGCCCCCTCACTCACTCCGTTGTAGGCAGCCGTCACCGGACGTGTCGGATCAATCGAACGAACGTAATCCGCCAGTTCCTTTGCCATCTTCACCCCGGAAGCATCACCCCGCTCAGGAATCTCATTACCAATGGACCACATAATGACGCTGGGATGATTGCGATCACGACGGATCATCGCATTCAAATCGCGCTGCCAATTGTCCTTAAAAAAACGCGAATAATCCTGCGGCGTTTTACTCTGATTCCACATATCAAAAGCCTCATCCACCACCAACATTCCCAATCGATCACACGCTTCAAGAAAACTGGTCGATGGCATGTTGTGACTGCAACGGATGGCGTTGTATCCCGCGGCCTTCAACAACTCGACACGCCGCTCCTCAGCACGGGGAAACGCAGCCGATCCCAAAAGACCGTGATCATGATGCACACAGCCACCCTTGAGTTTTATTCCCTCGCCATTGAGCAGCAATCCAGTTTCAGCACTCCAAGTCAGAGTCCGAATGCCAAATGTCGTTGTTGTTTCATCCACCTTCTTTTTTCCATCAAGAACCGTCATAACGGCCTTGTAAAGCGAGGGAGCCCCTGGGGACCAGAGCCGGGGATTTGCCACCGACATATCAAAAACAGCAGATGTTCCCACTGGAGGAATGAAAAGATTTGTTTCCACTGAATATACACTCTTGCCTTGGGGATCGAGCAAATGAACACGAACCAAAGTCTGGAGTTCCACGCCGGAATTGGTCAAATCCGCACGCAAACGAACTGATGCGGTGGACTGCTCCGCCTTCAGAGTTGAAACTGCGACACTCCACGGCACCACGTGTATGGGACTCGTCACCACCATGTGTACGGATCTAAAAAGCCCAGATCCCGAATACCAACGACTATTGCGCCCATTATTGACCACCCGAACCGCAAGGACATTCTCGTCTCCAGTGCGTTTGAGATACGGCGTCAAATCAAACATAAAGGGAGAATACCCATAGACATTGCGTCCGACCATGTGGCCATTGATCCAAACTGTCGTCTCCATATAACTGCCATCAAAAACCACAGTCACTTGCTTCCCCTCGTCGGCCTTTGCCATCTCGAAGCGCAAACGATACCAGCCCGTGCCTCCAACCGCATAGCCGGTATCCAAATTCCCAGCGCTACGGCCCGGATCAAAAGGAGTGGGGTTGACTGGCATCGTAGGAAGTCCAACAAAACCGCCAGTCTCGCGCACACTGTGCACCTTGACTGCAATGACATGCTCGCCGGGCTTGGCCAAATCTCCTGTCAATTCAATGGTCCGCATCCTGCGATAATTGTTTGACCAGTAGCCATCAGAACTTTCATGCACCAACGCCCCGTCAATATACATCCAATCCTGCTCGTTGATCCCTCCCAATTCCAGCATCACCGTCTTATTGGTCGATCCCGAGGGAATGGTAAAATGACGTCGATACCACCCAGTGGCATTTTCCCCATGCTGTCCATGTTTATCCCAAGTCTCGGGAAGCTGCACCACCTTCCAAGCCGAATCGTCAAACCCCGAAGTCTTCCATTCAGAACTATCCCCCAGCGAAAACCGCCATTCACCAGGGACCAAGGAAACGACCAGAAATAAGGGGTCCTGTTGACGGCTTGGAAGATCTTCAATGGACCAGTCGTGGGGCAAGTTCACCACACGCCAGGAATGATCATTAAAATCGGGATTCTCCGCACCAACGGCATTCCCGCGAAAAAATTTCCAATTGGGATTCAATGACCGTTCACGAGGCAATGGAGTCGCCGCCCAGCCTGTCGCGGTCAGAACCAATGATAAAAACACGACTAAAGAAAAACGGAAACGTGTCATGCCGGAGATTTTATCCAGAATGCCAGGAAAAAGAAATCCCTGTTTAGCCGGCTATCGAAAAAAAGTTACTTGGTGTCGCTGCCTGCAGCAGCACGCATGGCGGCAAACAAGTCCTTGCCAGCATTCACACTCACTGGCGCCTTGGATTTTTCATCCTCACACTCGATCAAATCTGGCGGCAGTTCTTTTAAAAAGCGTGATGGGTGGCACGGCAGCGGTTGCCCATATTTTTTGCGGGCCACGCAATGGCTCAACGTCAATGTCTGCATCGCGCGAGTAATCGCCACGTAAAAGAGGCGGCGCTCTTCGTCCATGGTTCCCTCAGACTGGCTGCGCGAATGCGGCAGGAGCCCGTCTTCCAGTCCCACAATGTGGACATGCGGGAATTCCAGACCTTTGCAACTGTGCATTGTGATCAGCGTCACAGAATCCTTTGGCACATCTTTTTCCTCGGTGCGATCCGTGTCCAAGGTCAAGTCTGCCAGAAAATCATCCAGCCGAGAAATGGGGTCTGCGGTAAACCCCTCACCATTATCGAGCATCGCAGTGATTTCCTTTAAACTGCGAACTCGTGCATCCGCCATTTCGGGATTTTTTTCTGAACGGCGAAGCTCATGAATGTAACCGACTTTATCCATCAATTTTTCAGCCCATTCCTGAAGGGATAAACCATTTCCAGAGTGAAGCAGTGCCTTGTTTTCCTCAATCAGGCTTGTAAAAGTCTGGAGGCTCTCCCGGGTTTTGGGAACGAACTTCTCCAAAACATCCGTGTGTTTCATGACGGTAAAAACAGAGCACTTTCTCTCGTGGCTTGCAGTAATGAGCCGCTCCATCGTCACATCGCTCAAACCGCGAGCCGGCACATTGGCCACGCGCAAAAGGCTGATGTCGTCATCTGGATTAACAAACATCTTTACATAGGCCAGAAAGTCCTTCACTTCGCGCCGGTCAAAATAGCTTTGGCCGCCAATGAGGTGATACCGGATGCCCGCTTTTCGTAGTTCGGTCTCCATTGGACGCGCCTGCTGGTTTGTCCGGAACAGGATTGCCTGATCGCCCCAGGGAATATGTTGTGAAAGGCGGGCATATTCAATTTGTTCCGCAGTACTCCGCGCCTCCACCTCATCATCTGAGTAGGTGCAGAGAAGGATTTTGTGTCCTTCCCCCTTTTGGGACCACAGCTTTTTCCCACGCCGCAAGAGGTTGTTTTTTATCACCGCGTTGGCGGCAGATAGAATGGTGTTGGTGGAACGGTAGTTTTGTTCCAGTTTGATGACTTTTACTTTGGGGTAGTATTGTTCGATGTTCAGCAAATTGGCAATTTCAGCCCCACGCCATCCGTAAATACTTTGATCGTCGTCACCAACCACACAGAAGTTTTGGTGCTCGGAGGTGATGTAATGCACCAGTTTGAACTGAGCAGCATTGGTGTCCTGATATTCATCCACCATGACATAACGGTATTTTTGGCGGCATGCCTCCAGCGCATCGGGATGTTCCTTGAACAGACGCAATGTGAGCAAAATCAAATCGTCAAAATCCACCGCATTGCAGGCGCGAAGGGCGCTTTCATAGCGGGCTTGAATATGGGTGGCATAGGAAGCATTTGTGGGATCGCGCAAAACCAAATCGCTGCGTTTGCCTCCGTTCTTGAACCGGCTCAACATGGCAAGAACCGCGGATGGGTCGATCTTTTCCGCCTTGGTATTGATATTGGCCAATATCTTTTTGACCGCCCCCAGTTGTTCTGTCTCAGTGTAAATGACAAAGTTGCTCTTATAGCCCAGCTTCTCGATGTGACGCCTTAGGATCCGCACGCAAAGCGAGTGGAACGTGGAGATTGTCGGGCGTTCCGTTTTTTCACCATTCGCTTTCTTTGCCGGACGGGGGATCATTTTTGAAACGCGCTCCTGCATTTCCCGCGCCGCCTTGTTGGTGAAGGTGACAGCAAGGATGTTACCGGGATCAATCCCTTTCTCGATCATGTAGGCAATACGACACGTGATGACACGCGTCTTTCCTGTGCCGGCACCAGCCAAAATGAGCACAGGGCCCTGAATGGTGGTGACGGCTTCCCTTTGAGCAGGATTTAAAGAACCTAAATTCAACATCGCCGCGAGATATTAGAACGACAGGATACGAAGGCAAGCTTGCTTCTTTTGTCGCTTTGTACATGATTAGGAATACATGAGCCTGATAACTCTAACCACCGATTTTGGCCACGCAGATTGGTTTGTTGGGACGACGAAAGGAGTGATCCTAAGCATCGCCCCGGAAACGACGATTGTCGATATTTGTCACGGATGCCCCGGCGGTGACATTCGCGCCGCTGGTTTTGCCCTTGCGGCTGCATATAAGTTCTTTCCTGAAAACACGATCCACATGGCGGTTGTCGATCCTGGCGTAGGAAGTGGACGTGCCGCCATCGCCGTGCAGACATCCAAATACATTTTTGTGGGACCGGACAATGGAGTTCTCTCCATGGCTCTGGAACAAGAAAAGGTTCAGGCCGTTTACAAACTGGAAAACGAGAAATACTTTTTGCTTCCCGTCAGTGCCACATTCCATGGACGCGATGTTTTTGCGCCCGTTGCCGCGCATCTCAGCAAAGACCACAATTGTCTGACCAAGCTGGGCCCCAAACAGGAGAGTTACCAAAAATTTGTCCTTCCACAACCCAGCCAGGATGGAGCGCTTCTCCGCGGTTCCGTGGCTTACATTGACCGGTTCGGCAATGCCATTACTGACATCAGCAATGAATCGGTCGGCAATACCTATCAGATCGTCTGGTGCAGCAAAGCGGCGTTTCCTCTCAAACCCTATTATCAGGCCATGCCACCGGGACACGGAGTCGCGGTGCGCGGTTCAAGTGGGTTTATCGAAATTGCCGTCAACCGGGGCAATGCTTCTGAACGTTACAACCTTAAAGTTGGCGATGCCGTCACTGTTCGCAAATTCGAGACCAAGACACCGCAACCCGTCGCCTGATGTCCGAAGAAACTTTTCAAGTCGTTCAATTGGTGAACGGCACTCATAGTATTCGCGCAGAAGCTGAGGATGAAACGTTTCATCCGGTGATTGGCCCGGCGGCTGAAGCTCAAACCCTCTATGTTCAACAGCTAAAACTTCCTCAGCGCATCGAGGCGCAAGAGGGGGATTTTGTGATTTGGGATGTCGGACTCGGAGGTGCGGCAAATGTTCTGGCTGTCTTTGCGGCAGCACACCATCTCAAACGTTCCATTCGTGTGCTCAGTTTTGATCGAACAACCGCACCGCTTGCTTTTGCCCTTGAGCACGCAAACGAACTGGAATACATGGTTTCATTCCAATCCCATGTAAAAGATTTTCTCGCGCGACAACACACAACATTTTGTGAGGATCAACTCACTGTGCAATGGGAGTTACACCTTGGCGATTTTCCAACTCTCATTGATCAACAGACTTTCACACCCCCGCACGCCATTCTTTTTGATGCCTATTCACCGGCCAAAAATCCGGCCATGTGGACTGCTCCGCTGTTTACCAAGATTTTTAAACAACTCGATCCATCAAAACCATGCGCCATGCCGACCTACTCGCGCAGCACCATGTTGCGAGTTGCACTTTTATTGGCAGGTTTCTATGTTGGAATGGGACATGCCACGGGCGAAAAGGAGCAGACCACCATTGCGGCGAATTCTCTTTCACTCATTGACGAACCTCTCCCCCGCGCATGGCTGCGAAGGGCCCACAATTCCCGCAGTGCTGAACCGCTGTGGGATGGGGTCTACCGTCAGGCCCCCATCAGTGAAGAGACCTGGAAACGATTAATAAACCATCCTCAATTCAAATGATTATGGAAACAAATCCAACTGATCCCTCCCATCACGTTCACCGAGAATATCACTTTGGAGCCAGCGAAACCGTCCGCGATGTTGTCATCGGAATGTCAGACGGATTGACAGTTCCGTTTGCGTTGGCGGCTGGATTGACTGGAGCGGTTCACTCATCCACGATGAGTAATCCCAGTTTCATCATCGTCACCGCCGGCCTTGCAGAAATCGCCGCAGGGTCCATTGCCATGGGATTGGGGGGGTATCTAGCCGCAAAAAGCGAATCCGAGCATTACGCCAGCGAACGCCGACGCGAGCAAAACGAAGTGGTCGAAAAAACGGTGGTCGAAGTTGCTGAAACGGTTGAAATCCTCGAAAAATTTGGAATCACACCCGAGCAAAGCACTCAGATCGTCGAGTCCTTCAAAAAACGTCCTGAAGCATGGGTTGACTTTATGATGCGCTTCGAATTGGGCTTGGAAGAGCCCGATCCCAAACGCGCCCTGGCCAGCGCCCGAAACATCGCACTCTCCTACATCGCTGGCGGACTGATTCCATTGCTCCCCTACATGTTGGAACACAATCCCATCACGGGATTGAAACTCTCGGTGACTGTCACTCTGATTGCCCTCCTGATTTTTGGCTACGTCAAAGGTAAATTCACCGGAACAGTCCCCTGGCGCAGCGGCATTCAGACTCTGGTCATTGGTGGCCTTGCCGCCGGAGCAGCATTTCTCATTGCCAAGGCAGTTGGCGGTTCCTAACGAATATCTATTCTCCTAAACTTGCCGTGAATGGATTTTTTAAGTTACTGCCACGGTTAAAATTTTAAAGAACGGCGGTAGTAGTAAAGTAGGCAATCCAAAGCGACGAGCTTGTTCCCTTAGAAAAGGGAGAGGTCATGATCGCTTCAATGACCATTTCATTGAGCCACAATGAGCTAAGGAAATTCGGTGGAGTGGTGGAGACGCTCTGAAATATTCGCGTCTCGCTTGCACAGATTCTCCGAATTTGGGGATAACCTCACCACGGCCCTATGCCTTCCCTGCTCCTACCATTTTGAAAACCTCTCATGGTAGTGACTAATCTTGATCATTTCTCAATTTAATTATTGATCAACATCCTTTTTTGTGTTATCCAAGGCATTCAATGAGGTTTTTGCCAATCTGGCTTGTTCTACTCACAATAATCGGTGTGCAAGCTAAAACGAATGATACCACCCTCCATTTCGTTTTTCATGGACGGGAAAACCTCCGCTATTCCATCCAGGCCAGTCAATCCGCACAATGGATCAGCGCCGTCAACTTAAGAACTCATGAGCAAGTTCAAATGGGAAGTCGCGTTGCCATCAAACTGGCAAGGCCCGAAGTCATCAATGAGTTACTTCAAACGACCTCGCTCACGCTTTCAAAAACACTCACGACAAATCTCTTCATTCTTGCAGCTCCCGACGCCTTAACTGCAGCTCAGGAAGCCGCCCAGCTTTCCACCAATTCTGAAGTACTTGCGTGCAGCCCGATCACGCGGAACCGCCGCCAAGTCCACAGTGATTACGCATTCCAACCCAATGATCGTTACTTTCAATATGCCTGGCATTTGGAACACCGTTTTGCCCCATCGGCAGGAGTGGATCTGAATGTGAGATCGGCTTGGGGCATCACACGTGGAAAGGGCGTCATCGTAGCCTTTGCTGATGACGGCGTGGAATACACGCACCCGGAACTTTCCGCACGCTCTGTGGGAATGCCACATTACAATTTTGTCCAAGGCACAACCAATGGGCTTCCGACCAGTTCTCTGGATCTTCATGCCACTGCCGTCGCCGGGCTCGCAGTGGCCGAATACAACAATGACTTGGGGGCTTGTGGTGTGGCCCCAGAAGCCAATTTGGCCAGTTGGAAAATCATCGACAACACCCTTTCTGCTGATGATGAACAATACGCAGAAATGTTCCTTTACTGCAATGACTCGGTTGCTGTTCAGAATCACTCGTGGGGGTTCAGTGAAGTATTTCAAAAAGCGCCGAGCCTCGTCGAATCTGAAGCCATTTTGACAGCAACTCACAGTGGACGCCAAGGTAAAGGCGTCGTCATGGTTCGATCGGTTGGAAACAACCGAAAAAGCCTTATTGATGCGAATGATTCTGGACTTAATAACAATCCCGATGTGATCATTGTAGCCGCCACTTGGGGAAATGGTCGTGCGGCCAGTTACAGTTCCCCTGGAGCGAGTCTCTTGGTGGCAGCCCCCGGAGGTGACACTGCGGACCCTACGGGGTTGACCTTGTTCACAACAGATCGGCAGGGGGTTAATGGCTACAACTACGCTCTGTATCGTCCCCCCTATGATACCAACCTCTCTGATTACTGTTTTGGTAATGTCGCATTTTCAGGGACGTCGGCTTCCGCACCTCTCATCTCGGGAGTGGCAGCCTTGATTCTGTCCGCCAACACCAATTTAAGCATTCGAGACGTTCAGCAAATCCTAATTCTTTCGTCGCGTCACTTTGACTTTGACGATCCAGATCTGACGACAAATGGAGCAGGCCTGAGAGTCAGTCATAATGTTGGATTCGGAATCCCTGACGCTGGAATGGCTGTCCGTCTGGCTCAGGCGTGGGTTCCCCGACCTGCTCAATCTCAGGTCACACTCTCCGCAACCAACCTGCCTTCCGAAATTCCTGACGACGGCCTACGCGTGATCGTCAGCGATGGCACAAACGAGGTTTTTTCGTTTGCCGCAACCCCTTCCATGGGAATTCAGGCAGACAACGACACAGAGGAACTGCCACTTGTTGATGTTGGTTCCGCGCTTGCCCCCATTGGGCAGGATCTGACCAACAAAGTTGCGCTCATTCAACGGGGTAACAACAGTTTCTCTGATAAAATCCAATTTGCTGCAAATGCTGGAGCCTCATTTGCCATCGTCTACGATAACACGAATGAAAACCGTTTCATCATGGGACAAACTGACTTTTCTCCAATCCCAGCCGTTTTAATCAGTCAAAACGATGGGGATACTCTTTCCAATACACTCATAACCAATCAGGATTACAGGGCGCGGATTCATCTCAACTCTCAGACCTGCTCTTTCATGGTTACCAACACGCTGCTTTGTGAACATGTGGCCCTCAGACTCAATCTCAACCATCCATCCCGTGGAGATATTCGCATCACGCTCACTTCACCTCAAGGCACACGGAGCATTCTTGGAAGAATCAACCAGGACACCAACGCCTGTGGCGAATGGACCTATCTGACCACACACCATTTCTTTGAAAGCACCTATGGAGTTTGGACTCTTGCCGTGAGCGATGAAATTTCAGGACAAACAGGAACCATTCGAGCTGCCGATCTTATCTTGTATGGAACGGAAATCACAGACACAGACCACGACGGATTGGATGATGCCTGGGAAATGGCCCATTTTGGTTCACTAGCATGGGGGCCCAAGGATGATCCAGATGGCGATGGTTATAGCAACACGATGGAACAACTCATGGGAACAGATCCGACAACCGCCAATGCTCCCTTTAGAATTGGCGTCACCGCCTATGATTCTACCCAAACCCGCTTTAGCTGGCCAAGTGTTGCGACTGAACGCTATGAAGTGCTTTCCGGTTCCAATTTATCAGCCCTGACTGTGATTACCAATTTACCCGGAAAGTTTCCTGAAACGGATTGGATATCTGAACATGCAAACACCGGAGCGCTATTTTTCCGTGTCCGCAAAGTCACAGAATAAATCACACGCGGAAAGAAATCCGTGCGATCATTTCATGTCCAAAACTGTTCTGTAACCGCTCCAAAATCTCGCGGCGACGATAACGAACAATCTCATCCAACCAAACGTTGCTATCCACGGTCACGAATAGTGTTCCCTTATGAATTCCGGTGGGATGCGCATGAGCCGTGATCACTGGATCGATCAAATTGTTCCAAACCTGAACAATCTCCGTCTCCGCCATCCGCTTCTCAATCTTCAATCCCGACATGACCCTTCGCAACACGTCACCAGCAGCTTGACTGCTTGCTTTTTTGGCAATCTCAACAGGAGCGGCATTCCATCCCCTCCATTGCGATAACACCCGTTCCCTCGCGGAAACAGGCTTAAAAGCAGATCGCGGACGCTGTTGAAAAGGAAAATATCCGCTCATCAAATGGAACCTTGATCCGCGGGAGCATAGGTGACGCCCTCGGCTGACTGCTCATCCAGCACCAACACACCGTGTGGCGGTAGATCATAGTTACCGGTAAATGTCCGGCCTGTCAAAAAGTCGTGCATTGCTTTGTAAAACTGGATGCGCACAGGCGAACTCTGGTGGTTTAACAAAAAGTAAACCTTGTGATTCGCCTTTTGGCGCATGCTGACTTCGACTGTGTCCGGCACCTTCAGCAACGGGAACAGCCCGCACAATTGTCGCAGCCAGACCACCAAGTCGTAGTAAAACTCCTGCCCGGATTGGGTGCCAATGTAAATCGCCTTGCCCAATCCGTAATTGTTCAACGTCATCGCCGCACGGCCTGCATAAAAGTCCTTTGCATACGTCGCCAGAATCTGGCAGCCGCGAGGCTCAATAAGATCACACCATAAACGCGCCGGATGCAAGTGGCTTGTGTGAAATGTGCCCTTGAATGTGAGATGATTTTCATCCGTCGGTGACATGGGATCGAATTCCAACACTTCAAGGCCGAAGACATCCGTCAAATCGTGAGGGAACCCCGTATCAGTGGCCACATGATGCTCATCCACCAATCCCGTGTTGAATGTTCCCACAAGGGTGCCGCCATTCTGCACGTATAGCTTCAGGGCATCCGCCTCCCCACCTGCCAACATGCTCAGGGACGGAGCAAACACCAGCTTGTATTGGGATAAATCATCCGTGGGACGCGCAAAATCCACTGGAATATTCCGGTCATGCAACGCGGTATGAAATAGCTGCACATGATCGCGAAGGCTGAAATACTTGTTTGGCTGGCGAGGCATTGCCAGATCCCAATCGTTGTCAGGGCTGTAAAGGATGCAAACATCCGCCACGACACGGGTCCCTTTCAACGCCATGGAAAGTCTCTGGACTTCCTCCCCAATTTGGCTGATCTCCGCATACACCCGGTTGTCCCCGCGACCATCATGGGTAAGAACACCTCCATAAAATTTCTCTGAGCCAATAAGTGGAGGACGCCAGAAAAAGTAAAGAACCCCATCCGCACCCCTGGAAAGCAGTTGATAGGTGAAGAGACGCACCACTCCCGGGCGAATCAACCCATTGACATCCTGCCAATTGACATGTCCCGCCTTTTGTTCAATCACCCAGAAGCCTTCGCCACCGTCAGGCATCCGAATATTCTTTTTCTTCAAAGAACGTAAAAGATCAATTTCACAGGCATTCTCGGCAGATTTTGATTTGATTGTGGCGTTACTGTTGACAGATACAAAATCAAGCGTTTCCGCAACGTCAAACAAGTCAATCTGAGGGCTAAACGCCTTGAGATTGGTGGTCACCTGAACCTTGGGTGTCAACTCGTGCAGCAGGTCCGCTTGCATCCGCACATAGGCGACGATGGTGTCGCTGCAAAAGCGCCGCCAATCCATCAAGAGGGCGGGATTATGCGGTTCCGGCGCCACCATCGGCATGGGCACCTGACTCCAGTCCGTCACCATCTGCCCCCAGAAGCGCAACCCCATCATATCGTTCAATCGACTTATGTCCTGATACTTGGCCTTGAGCCAGCAGATCCAATCACGCCGCGTTTCCTCATTAAAGCAGGCTTGGACCGCGTAATTCGTGATCGTATTATCAATCTGCCAGGCAATGAGCTGGGGATGATTCCCCAGGGTCTCAGCCATCGCACGAACGATCTTTCGAGAATAATCCCAGAACAAATCGCTGTTCAAACAAACGCTGTGGCGAGTGCCCTCGTGCAGGATTGCTCCATGCTCATCCACCGGTAAAATGTCCGGATGATCGCGTGACAACCAAATGGGAGGTGCGGCTGTTGGCGTCGCAAGAACCACTTTGATATTGGCACGCTTCATCACATCCATTGCCCGGCACAACCAGTTAAAATCGTATTCACCTTCACGCCGCTCACAGAGGCCCCATACAAACTCGCCCATGCGCACAACGTTAACCCCTGCTGCCATCATTAGCTCGGCATCACGTTCCCAGCGAGTTTCAGGATTCTCAGGAGTTCCAGCGTAGGGATAGACCCAATGCTCCGGATGATAATCGACGCCAAAGTACATAGAATATTTAAATCAGTCGTTTGATGACTCTTTTGCTTTGCGTTAGAGTAATTTTAAGCTCGATACGGCATATCGCAATGCCAAATTTGCAATTTGCTTGATAAAAGTAAGAAACGTCCATTTCTTGCCCACTTCAACACTCTCGATTTTGGGTTTGATTTTTTCTGGTTAAAGAGCAACCCTGAAAGGGACTTATGAGTGCGCTAACTCGACACTGCCACAAATGTGGTTGGGAATGGACTTTACAAGGGCAACCCGGCCGTAGCGAAACCTGTCCCCGTTGTAATTCTGATTTACGCGTCTGTCTTAACTGCGCCAGTTACGATCCTCACGTTGCCTACCAGTGTCGAGACCGTAGAGCTGAACCTGTTCAAGAAAAAGACGAGGGAAACTTCTGCGAATTATTCGATTTTGCCCCCCGTGCGTTTTTCTCAAAAAAGGAAAATAACTCCCGTGAAATCGCGGCGAGAGAAAATTTAAGACGGCTGCTCGGCGAATAGGTTGTTTTTGCAGATCTTTTGATCTCCGTTTAATTGGGGAATAATGCCAAAAGGGACGAGTGCTTGAGCAATTCATCCCCTAAGAGGTTTGTAATACACATGTGTAACGTTTTCTAAGAATACCGATCCTGTTTTACACAAAACAAAAAGAACATGATTGAAACACGCATTCTCGGAAAGAACGGCCCCACTATCGGTTGCCTCGGATATGGAGCCATGGGGCTTGAAGGTTATTACGGCACTTCCATTGATGGCGAGGGGATCAAAACCATCCAACGCGCCCTGGATGTCGGCATGACCATGATTGACACTGCCGATGCCTATGGTAACGGCCATAACGAAAACCTTGTCGGTCAAGCCGTTCATGGGAAACGGTCGCAAGCGTTCATTGCAACTAAGTTTGGAATCATCCTGGATGACGCCCAAAAAGGCACAAGCTTTCCAACCGGCTGGGGCTTTACGCTCAAGATCAACGGACGCCCTTCGTATGTTCGCAAAGCCGTTGATGCGAGCCTTCAGCGTCTCCACACAGATTTCGTTGACCTTCTTTATCTCCATTATCCCGATCCCGATGTTCCGATCGAGGAAACCGTCGATGCCATGGCAGATGCCGTTCGCGCTGGAAAAACACGTTATCTTGGCTTGAGCAATGTTACGCCCGACCACGTTCAACGGGCCGCCACTGTCCACCCCATCGCAGCCGTTCAGTATGAATATTCCTTGTGGCGGCGAGAAGTGGAGAACGACCTATTGCCCGCCCTTCGAAAACTGGGAATCGCCCTTGTGCCGTGGGCTCCTCTGGGATGCGGCTTTCTATCAGGGAATGCGATTCAACTTGAGAAAAATGACTTTCGTAAAAACAACCCCCGTTTTACAGAAAAAAACCTGCCGAAAAACCAAAGTCATTTTGCACCACTTTTTGCTTTGGCAAAAGATTTGGGAGCCACTTCTGCACAACTCGCACTGGCTTGGCTGCTTCATCAAGGAAAGGATATCATTCCCATCCCCGGCACACGCCATGCAAGGCGAGTTGATGAAAATGCCGAGGCTTCAGGCCTGTCTCTTTCGCCTGAAGTTCTCAATCGGATCAATGAAATCGCCAGTCCCGGTCTTGCAAAAGGCAAAACTCTTCTCTAAGCAGGCTGCTGTTATTCTTTGATGTGCGCGTGTGAACCGTCGCAGAAGGGCGGATTCTTTGAATGCTTGCAAAGGCACCAAGCCACAGTTTTCGCCTCTGAAATATCCACCTTCAACGGGGCAAATTCCGTTCCATGATGTGAACCATCGCAAAACGGTTGCTTCTTCGATTTGCCACAGGCACACCAATAGTAGGTTCCCTTTTCCACCTTTTGAACCATGGGAGATTTCTTAAAAACAAAAGGCTTATTCATGTGGGAACAATATCCTTATTCCCCCCAATCAACAACATTAATAAAACCCGGCACAGTCAAGTAAACTGTTCTGTCTCCTCAATTAGTTTCAAAAAACGCTCTTCTGCGCCATTGACCCATTCCTGGAACCGAGAAGTTGCACACAATTTTTTCTTCTGAAGAAGCGGACTCAAATCAAAATCTTTTCCGGCTATTCCGAGACCATGAACCTGGGCATCTTGAGCGTTTAAACGCTGCTCCACATGATTTTCAATCGGCACCATTAGAAGAGGCTTCCCAAAATACGCCGCTTCGCAAACGGATTCAAATCCGGCAGTGCAGGCTACTCCTCTGCATCCCGCCATCATCTGTAAAAACAACTCACCGTCCAAGGCATGAAAAGTCAACGTAGCATCCACCCGATTCACCTTTTGCATCCCCTTTTTATCGTAAAAACAATGAATGGGCACATCTCTGTTGCTGCGATGCCATTCAATGATCCCAGACTCGTATCCGTCATTTACAAGATAAACCAACAAATAATCGCCATCGCATACACGCAACGAAAACAACTCGGATCGCAATAGTGGAGGACAAACAAATAAACGGGAATTCGGAACATCCTCCTCACGTGCAAACGAAAGCCCGGCCAGTCTGGATCGAGTTCCCGTCACCCCGAGATATCGTCTCATTGCAAATTCCTGAACACCTTGGTTTCCCGCGCCTTTCATGCACGGATGCCACATCATGAATTGATGTCCGATAGACAATACAGGCGTCAAATCGTTGTATAACAGCTTGAATACGCCAGTCATTGGTTCGAGAAAATTCAAAACCAAATCCGGTTTGACCTGATCCACAATATTCTTCAGGGTCAAAATCCCACGCCGGTAATTCCCGATCTCCCTTGCATTTTGAACCAGCGTCGCAGGCAAATCCACTTCTCGTCCATTCCGATAAACAAAGCCAGGACTGGGAATTTCAACAATTGCATTTCCAAAATTACTTCGGAAAAAGTCCGGCAAGTTCCGGTGTTGATTCCTCCCGACCACCACCCCCGCTATTTCGTGATTGTGCTTTCTGAGAAGCCTCTCCATCGCTATCGCCTGCGTCATGTGCCCTCTTCCCTCCCCCTGGACTGTAAATAGAATTTTCATAACAATGCAGGACTTTGAATTGACCTTCGAGCGTCTCCACCAGGGCGGTACAGCTTTCCACCCAATCGCCACAATTCATATACTCCATTCCTCGAATCTGTTTGATCTCAGCCCGATGAATATGCCCGCAGATAATGCCGTTAACCTTGTGCTTCCACGCCATCTGAACCATCGTCTCCTCGTATTCTCCCACGTATTGCATGGCGCTTTTCGCCTTGCCCTTTAAATAAGCAGACAAGGACCAATATCCAAAGCCCAGTTGTCGTCCAACTTTATTGGCATACCAATTCACATCCAGAATGACGTCATACAGACGGGACCCAACTCGTTCCAACATCCGGTTGAATTTTGTTAATCCATCAAATTGATGTCCGTGCAGAACCAGATACCGTCTTCCATCGACCCCCGTATGAATCGTCCGTTCCAAAAGCCGGACACGTCCAAAATGCATCCCCACAAAATCGGCAAGAAACTCATCATGATTACCTAGTATAAATGTCACCCTGGTCTGTTTGCGATCTTTCCGAAGCAGCTTTTGAATAATGGTGTTGTAACCGCTTTCCCAGCGCCAGTTGCGTTTCAATTCCCAACCGTCAAAAAAGTCTCCAACGATATAGATGTAATCCGATTCATTTTCCTTTAAAAACCGCAATAACGCCTTCACCTGGGAATGTTTTGTTCCGAGATGGACATCTGAAATCCAGATAGCGTGATAGCGCATATAGAAACCTTGTTGCCACTCTGGTTGGAATTTTCCGGTCCCGCAATCTCATCCTGACCTATTTTCTCAAAATTAACCGGTCTGTAACGACAAAGACATTGCCATGACACATTCTCCATCAAATCGTCGTCTTATTCTTTGTCACACTCTCTTCCCTGCCTTGTAACGATTCCAAAACTTGAGTTTTGTCAGTGATGTATAAACAGTCAACCTTTCAAACCATCGATATCGAAGACAATAATGGAAGAGCCTATAACCAGCTATGCTCGCCAGTGTAAATAAACCACATTCAATGAGACAATGCCCCCCCTCATTTTGCAGAATGGAAAAAGGCAACAACTTCTTGTCAATTACCGAGGCAAACAACCACCCAAACAACACAGCAAAGAGACTCACCATTCCATGAGCCGTTTCTATCGCCCTTTTGGGACAACTTCCAATACACCTCATGCAGCTCTCGCATCGGCATGTCCAAAATGGTCGGCCATTGTGCAGTTCGATCGCATGAACGGGACATTGTTGCGAACATAATCCGCAATGATTGCAATCGTTCGAAGCGTAGAACGTCTTTGCAATCATAAAACGCCCAAATAAAAAATAGAGAACTGTGATGGGAGCTACAACCGCGTCAATCAGAATGGAGCGCACGCACCAGAAATCCCGTTCACCCGCAAACATTCTCCGCGCAAATTCACAAACACGCGGTAATGCTTTTCCATAGAGAAAATCAACCGTTCTGGTATTCAGCCCCGGATGGACAGACATCCAGTTCGACGGAAGATCAACTGGATAAAAACCCTGAATTCGATATCCCTTGAGTTTTAGGACAAGCGCCGCAAGATAAAAACTAACCCCGGAAATTCCAGGAGTCACATGATTGCCCAGAAGCATCCCCGCACGGGTATTCATCAGCACCACCGTATTTCTGCCTCTTGGAAAACGAAAAATGTAATTCAACATAACAACCGGATAATTGAATCCATGGACTGGAGATACAAAAAACAGAAGAGCATCCGGTTCGGGAGAAGGAATCGACTTGCGATCTGTCACAGCAATATCAACCACCGACGTTTCAAGACCGGCCTTGATTCCTTCTCGTTCCAATGCAAGAGCAACGTTCCGGGAATTTCCGGTTCCCGAAAAGTAGCTGATAAGAAGTTTTTTGAAACGCGGCATTTATTGGGATTCCATAGTGACTTTGACAATATTTTTATAGGCTATGTTGATTCGGTTCTTCTTAATCCGCTGTATCCAATCGTTGTTCTGCAATATCCCCGCCACCACATTCTCAGCGCATGTGTCTCCACTGATCCGCATACAAGCCCATCTGCTCAATGGGAATTTTCTCAAATCCGACTTGATGAAACAACGGATTCGCCGGATCAGGAACAAAAACGCCTTCAGTAATCTCCAAGTTATTTGCAACATCAAGGTTTTTGGGGGCACGGATGCTCAGTTGCTTGCACTGAAACACAATATTACTCCGAACGTGATTCACTCCGTTGTTCTCGGAGAGGGTTGAAAGCTCAGGATAAGTCTTCAAATAAAGTTCTCGATCAATGGCCTGATCCTCAAGAGTTGTTTTCACATAATTATGCCAACGATCTTCACTCCAAACAGAGCAACTCACCGCCGCCCGACAATTCACAAACAGATTTTCCTCCACCCTGTTGTCTTTTCCGCCATGAATCTGAACACCACCAAACCCCAGTTTTCCCGCTGAACAACGTTCCATGATATTCCCCTTGATCAAAGTCCCGGAAATCGCGTCATCAAGGCGTATGGCACACTGACCACACGCCGGTTGTTCATCAGTCTCACGCCAGGCTCCAATGTGATGCCAATAATTGTAGCGGAAGATGTTCCCTCGAAACGTTGGATTTCCAAAAATATCGATTCCACCCTGATCGTCGGATTCTGTTACCACGCTAAAGACTTCGTTGTATTCAATCAGGTGATTATTCCCCTCAACGCGAATGGCACTACTTTGGATATCATGCAGCCGGTTGTGGCGAAGCTCGTTTCCCACACCGTTAATCAAAATGGCTGGCGTGTAGGTATGATCAATTCGTGAAAGGTCGTGAATATCACAATTCTCAACAAAATGTCCACCAGCCGTGAGCGTTTTACGATTGCCACCTGTGAGCAAAACACCACCCCGCCCCATTGAGTCAATATCACAAGACAAGAGTCCGTGATGTATTCCACCATCCACTACAATGCCATTACCCGCAAATTTACGGATTGTGCATCCAGCAAAGAGACAATTGCAACCGCCTCTCAAATGAACCGCATCCGCGCTGCCCAATTCCCATGTCACACCTTCAAAACGAACGTTCGAGACATCATCCATATCCAACATGGGAGCAGCAAAGGTCGAAAGTTCAACTTCAGCGTTTTTCATTTCCGCTGGTGGATAAAGGATCACGCGTCCATGTTTGCGGTCTAAATACCATTCGCCAGGTGAATCCAATTCGCTAACGGCATTGTACGCGTAAAAATGAGCTCCGTTCGCATAACCATATCGATGCCAGGGCTTGGCCAGTGTGATCTCCTCTTTTGAAAAATCTATGGATGCCACGCGTTCATAGGAATCCGCCCAATCCCAAAACCAATACCCGTAAAGCAACAAATCCGGTTCCAAAGCCCACTTTGCTGGAATGGGCTCCTTCATTTTAAAAATGCCTGTCATGCTTCCCTCACGGTCATAGCCCTTCGTGCCATCGGGCACAGCCACTTTCGCCATGTGAACGAACCCCTTGTTGGGCCCCCGTGCCAGTTGCAAAGCCTTTCCGTTGAAGAAGAGTTCATGAGCTGGATGAGTTACAAAACCATTGCCACTGGCAAAACCACCCAGCTTGAGCGGTATGAGATTTGTGAGCCCCAGATCGCCCAAATCAACATACCAGACTTTCCCTGCCACAGACTGTGGTAATAATGGACAAAGATTTGTGTCTTGTAATAGTTTCCATCCCGTAAGACGAATGCCCCCTCGAAACGTCACTTTCTCGTCTTTCGCAGCAGCGTAAACCACCGGCGCATTTGAATTACCCGAATCTTTACTGGAAAGACTGAATGTTTGAGAAACCTGATATTCCCCACCGTGGATGACAACCCGCACCCCACCCGCAGGAAGACCTCCTTTTAGCACACGAATAACATCTCGGGCCCGTTCCAACGATGCGTATGGCTTTTCCACTGTGCCAGAGCCCGCATCATCACCAGATTTGCTCACATGCAAGATTAACCCCGGTTGCGGAAGATCAGCAATCGACCTTTTCGTCGTGCAATCTTCCCTAAGCGGCAATGCTTTGACTTCTTGTGCGAGCACCTGATGCGACAGAACAGGAATTATGCCCGCTATAACCAAGGCAAAAGAGAATCGTTTGAACATGATTTAAGTGACGCCACGAAGTGACGGATAATTCAGGGATTCCAGGTAATAATATTCAATCAGCAAAAGCCCCTGCTGATTGTCCGTTCACAGTTAGTGCAGGACTGCCAGCACGCAAGTGATAATCTCGTTTTGCAGGATTCACAAATTGCGGGTCCTCCAAAATCGAATGAAGATCCAATTTTTTCGCGTGCATAAAAGTTCCAAAGTCATTTCCATCAACATTCTGTTGCAGCCAAAGCACAATTGGGCCTCGGGATTGAAACCAGCAATTATAATCCATCACAAGGTTTCCAGTCCAATCCCGCCCATGTAAACGCAAAAGACTATCCGTGGCACCAGAAAAAATGTTGTTACGAACAAATACATTCGTTGTCATCGCCGTATTATCGTAAAACATCAAGTGTCGCCCATTCGGATCCGGGCGTTGGCCATGGCCCCAACCATACCCCGCATCCACACAAGTGTTATGTTCAAACACCACGTTTCGCGTCAGGCTTGAAGAACCACGGTTCCAATATTCAAAGGAATATTCACTGTTCCAAATCACGTTGCGACGATACGTGATATTCTCCTGCGTGTTGGTGCCATCGCCCTGATTTGTCAGAGCCGCATCATAGATTTCCCAAATCCGGCAATCCTCCACCAAGCAATCATGAGCGCTGGACCAAAACTCGATTCCATTTCCATAACGCACCGGATTCCCCCTGGCGTCTGTAAATTGATGTCCGCCGCCAATAAATGAGATATCGCAACCGCGAATGACAATATGTTTAACACCACTGCCACCAATTCCATGTGCGGCACCATAACGCAAATCGAGATTCTCATACGTCACATAGGCCTTCCCATTTTCGTCAATGATGTGACGGCACAAAGCCAGTTCAATACTCTTGTGATGCGAGGCTGGGTTCTCCGTTGAAAACAACTTCACCTGATGAGAGTGAGCATCGTAAAAGAAATCGCCATTCTGATGCAAATTCGATTCACTCCATTTTTTGACACCAGTGGATTTACCACCATCAAAAATAATGTTTCCAACATCAACGGAAAGGTAGGATGTCTTATCGTCTGCTTTTTGAGATTGATCGGAGAACTTGGACGCGGTTGCCCAAATATTATTTCCAACGGATTTCCAATCCTCCTCCTTATCGGCGGCTACAGAGCCCAGGAAAACCGGTTTGGGGCCTTTTCCATAAGCCCCGTATGTAATGACACCATTGGTATTACCACTGAAAGAAACAAGCTGGCCACGCCAAGTCTGACCGCGACGAAAGAGCACCTTGTCGCCAGCTACAAATTTTGCGCCACTCACCTTTGCCAGGGAACGCCAGGCCGCCTCCGGCTTAAGCCCATTTTGGGAGTCATCCCCATGCTCCACATCCACATAAAAAGTGTTGGCAAGACATCCAGCAGAAGTGCCAACCAGGATGCCAGTCAATATTGCTCTTATTACGGCAACGCTGTTGAATTTCGTGATCATGCCGTCATTCTGCCACCTTTTACCAACGCTGTGAAGCAAACAGAAATTGCAATCAGTTTTTAATTTCTAAACAGGTTATTTGGAAGACTCACTTGCGACTTTCATCAATGGCCAAAATTCATCACGTATGGGGTATCCTCCCTGCCCCTGCCATGATCTGTGCGGAAGATGCAAAATACCAGTGGCTTTCCACCAAAAACGAGTGACCAAAGACCAGCTATTCAGAATAGGAGGATCACCACAGTCTACATCGTCCTGAAATATCAATAGGTTGTTGATACACGATCTCCAATATTCCCGAAAGGCATGGTCTTGCGCTCTCAAATGACATTCATCTCCTGCCATTTTGAATCAGATTTTTGACGTAGATTTGCATCATGCGTCGAATCGTGTCAAAAAAAACGCCTTCAGAACGAAGGCGTTTGCAATTCAGTTTTTATGAGAGACGCGATGCACTATCGCGTCCTTTAACGAACATTTTATTTTCCGTCGGCCTTTATGTTGTAGCAAAACAGAGTGTTCTGATCACGAATATAAAGCTTGCCATTGGCTATGACAGGATGCGCCCAGGCCGGCAATTGGGTGCGATCCGGCTGTTCGAAATGACCGCGTTCAATATACTGCTTTGAGCTGGGTTCGATAAGATAGACAGTTCCACCTTCGGTTCGATAATAGAGTCGACCTTCAGCCATCGCCACCGAACCTTTGGCAGCCTTGTCTCCTGCGCTTTCCTTGGAATCCCAAAGGACATTCCCTGTTTTAAAATCAATACAGACCAATGATCCCCCTTCGTTTCCACCATTGGCACCATAAAGGCAGTTCTCATATAAAATCACGCCACCATGATGATTCTGCATTTTCTTTGTAAAAAAGACTTCATTCGCCTTGATATCACCATTGGCATCCTTACTCAATTTAACAAGTCCACCACCTGCTCCATAGGCTGAAGCAGCAAACACAAAGCCATCATGATAAATGGGGGTGGCGCAATTGATTCCATGACTATTGGCAGGTTTCTTATAGCTCCACAGAATCTTCCCATCTGCAGCCGATACCCCTATCAGCGCCTTTGCCGTCACTTGCGCATATTCGCGTTGCCCTTCAAAATCAAAGGCAATGGGAGAAGAATAGGCCGCCCCGAAAACGCCGCGAGGTCCGCCAGCTTCCCCGCTCTCCGAGTTCGTCGGGAACTGGCTCTTCCAAATTGTTTTGCCCGTCAGTTTGTCCAGAGCCACGAGAATTGCATCCGGTCCGCCAGGCGTAACAATGACATTGTTTCCGTCAATTAATGGAGACTCGCGAAAACTCCAAGTTGGTAATTGTCCACCAAAGTCCTTTTGCAAACTGATCTGCCAAACAACCTTGCCATCCTTTGTCTGGAGACAGGCTACATCTCCTGCAAGCCCTTCGACATAAAGATAGTCACCATCAACGGTTGGGGTGCATCCGGGCCCCTCTTTACCCTGCGGCATTTTTTGTTTGAGAGCCGGTGCAATGCGAACTGACCAGACTTCCTTTCCATCCACCTCTGACAGCGCCCACACCACTTCATCCTCGCCGCGATGTCCCATGCCATAGATTTTTCCAGATGCAACAGATGGCGCAGCATCACCACCGCCGAGCCCCTTGATTTTCCAAACCAGAGCTGGACCATTTTGCGGCCATTCCTTGAGAAGCCCCTGCTCTTTTGAAATGGCATTTCGATCCGGCCCCTGCCACTGCGGCCAGTCCAAAGCCTGTGTTGAGATGGGCAGTGTCACAACAGCACCAAGCGCCATTGCCACACACACGTCCGGAAGTTTATTGAGTTGTCGTTTCATAATCAGAAAATTTTGCTTTTATGATTGCCAGAGTTTTGTTTTTTGGATTTGCGTTTGATTATTTGAAAAACCTTACACAGAAACACCCATTTCAAAAGCTTGTTTCATCGTCTCGCTCTTCTTTATATCGCCAATATTCCAGGCCCCAGCCCCGTAGATCACTCCTTTTTCCTTTGCTCCATCGAGACATGAAGTAAAACCACGAAAACCTTCCACTGTTCTTTCCATCGCTTTCTTATCACTGTCAGCAGCTGTCAGAATGAAATAAAATTCCTTGTTTCGAATCTGCATGTAGCGTGCACAGGTGCGATCAATTACCGTCTTCATCTGGGCACACATGGTGTAAAAATAAACCGGAGTAGCCATCACAATGACATCAGAGGTAATCATTTTTTGAAGGATTCCAGCCATGTCGTCTTTCTGAGGACATGGCTTTCCCGCTTTGGTGCAGGTGCCACATCCCGTGCAATAGTTGATCTTTAAATCTTTCAAGCTCACTTTTTCGACCGGATGCCCCGCCTTTTGCGCTCCCTGGATAAATTGATCACACAGCGTGTCCGAATTGCCATTCCGGCGTGGGCTCGACGAGATCACTAGTATTCGTTTTTGCATTAAGTACCTATTTGAGAATAAACCGGGCCGCTCATGCTTTTGTTGTAAGGCCAATCCCAAGTTTTCAGACTTATTTCAGACGAAAAACGAAGAGAGAATGTTTCTTTGTTTCCTCTCTTTTATTTAAAAAACCAACCTACTTTTCGTAGCCAATTGGGTGCTCCAGAAAAATGTGCTGTGTCTCTTTTAGTTTAAGCAGACTTGTAATCTTTGTTTTATCCATGGATGCACGAGGATGTGTCTTGAGTCCGGTTGCCGCACAGAAAAGTGAAATATTCTGGGAAACGATTCCCGTATCAAGGGCACCCCATTCCGTCTTCTGCTCCGGGGTTCCCCGTTTGAATCGCGAGCCGTCTGAGATAAGAATAATCTCAACCGGTCCAGTAAAGGGAGCCGGACGCGCTGGCTCTGTGGAATTGGCTGGCTTGGGAGGCGTCATGACAACTTGCGTTCTGTAATCGCCTTTAACCACAGGGTTCAACACATGTTCAAACGCGTCATAAACATAAACACCATCCTTTAAAAATACGTAAAGATCCACATCGTGCGCATTCATGGCAGATGAAGCTGTGAATTTTTTCTCTTCAGGCCGATTGACACCATTTGCCGCCCAGAGCAAATCAGAAAGATCCTGCACCGATACTTCTCGATCAGATAGTGCCTTGGCCGATGCCTTGACAGACAACGCTTCCATTACCGGGAGACCCCGTTTTTTGTCAGGAGCATTCAGTTTGATTGGCTTTAATTCCTGCGCAGAAACAATCCCGCATAGTGTCAGCAACACAGCCGCGACGCCTAAACGGGAAAGCAATGTTTTGAGGGGATGATGAACGATCAGAGTTGTAAGTTTCATATAACGTTCCAGGCATCAAGGGAAACAAGACATCTCGTTTTCCTTCAATGTCAGAATAAGTAAGCAACCACATCAACCCTTTCGTCAATTTAAAAGCGAGGGACAAGCGCTTACGGCAATGAAACTTGGAAATTATTACCCTGTATTCTTACACACTCAGGTTGCCTGCATGAAAAGGGATTTTACCTTGCTAAGCCTGTCATTGATCCTGACCTCAATATCAGGCAATTTCTCACGAGGAATTTTCAGCGCATCCAAATCGAGAAAAATCTCATTTTGTCTCTCTGGATAATCAATAAAGTCTTTGATTAAACTGTGGGCAATTTGGTTTCCCAAATGGATCGTCAGTTGAAGTTCATTCATCGAATTACGATCCGACACAGAATCATGATGTTCTTTTACTGATGCCACCACGCTCGCTGGGAGCTTCCACAGAGTCAACAATTGAGCCCCTATCATGGCATGCGTCACTTTAAAACGATCCAATTCCGCCGTAACTAATGCCGGGCCATTGGGACCATGTTTCAGCATCAGTTCGACATAAGGCTCTGGCTCAATCGCCAGCAAGATCAATTTTCCCACGTCATGAAGAAGTCCCGAAGTAAAGGCAACCGCCTCCAAATTTCCATCTTGGGAGACAAGACTTGAAGATGCAACAGCAGTCACAACCGAATGTTCCCATAGTTTGCTCACGTCAAAGGACATTCCCTTGGGAACAATTGCCAATGCACGAGAAGCAACCATCGCAGTGACAATGCAATAAACTTCGTAGAACCCGAGTCGGGTAATTGCAGAAAACATATCGTCGATGGGCTCTGCCCCTCCCAAAGCCGCACTATTGCAACGCTTGAGCACTTCTGCAGTCAGTGAGGGATCATAAGTAATCAACTGCACAATGCGATCAAGATCCCGATCTGGATCTCCAAAAAGCCCCAATAGTTGATTGGCAACAGTTGGCGCCGGAGGTAAATACTCTAGCCTCTCAAGATACTCGTCTACTAATTGCATAATAACAAGACTCTGTTTTTCTCCCCCCAAAACTCGTCGATACGACTGATGATCACATCGCTCGCTTTGGCGATCATATAAATATCACACAAAAATGCTAAATCAAAAGTTTTGTTGTCTATTTCCCCTCCAAAGAATAACGGCAAAACTGACCATTGTTAAACATGTTTGATATAAATGTGTTACACCTCAATCATCGGTAGACCACAATAAAAAGGATGGTAATTGACTTGATGAAGTGGAAAAATAAATGGAAAGGGATAAGATAAGATGTGGAACGAAGTGAATGTATCAAACAAAAAGCTGACAGCGTCAGCTCCTTGTTTTCCTTAATTGCTGAATAAAGCGCTGATTACAATTTTTCAAACAAAGGAAAACAACATGATGCAAGAATCACTGAAACCATTCACAGAAAACGGTCGCAATAACTTTGACGCAATCGATTGGGGCCATAAGGAATTGAAAAAGGCCAAGACTGCGCGCCGTCTGGAAGAACAGGAAAAGTCAACTGCCAATGCAAATAGCAAATCGCAGGTGCAATTGACGCACTGAGAAAAATCTCCAAGTGAATGTTAAAAGGCCTCACTTCCAATAGTGGGGCCTTTCTATTTTATAAATAGCCTGCCCTGATATTTCACAATCCGTTTCTTGCATCAAAAAACTCAGTCGACACCTAAATCTTAAGTAGACCAATGCTGTAGATACCACGAATTCCCCTCCTCTTTAATCGAGTCGTTCCACAATAATAACGTTGTTTAAGTCGAAGTTTTTCGTGTGATTGATTTGGACAAAGCACACTTACGAACCATGAAATGACAAATAGTCTTAAAATACTCAATTCTCGAATTACTTGGGATGCTGCTCCACTCTCAAAATTTCCAAAAACAGAATGACCTGAAACTGCCAAAAGCGTTTACATGATGACCATCGTTAAAAAGTAGGTGCTATCGTCAAAAAGCAAATTGAACAAACCAACACAGCTCCACTAATAAAACTCTGGATCGCTATTATGCATTTGCAATTAAGCAATGTAACGCGTAGTAGAAATCTAATTCGACGAAATCAGCTTGTCAGGTCAATCAGAAAAGGCCAATGCCGTATGAGCAAATACTACATGAGAGGTGCACGAAGCGTCTTTATTGCGTTGACTATATTCTGGTCTTCAAGTCTTGTCAGTACCGAGGCCTCCGACCAAGATTCGCCTACTACCAATAAGATCACGTTCAAGCATGTCGCAACTTGGCCTGGCTTTATTCGAGGATTTGTTGAGGACGTCAAAATTGTAAAGAACCACGCTTATGTTCTGATCATGGGACAGCATGCTCTGATTGAAAGCCAACAGGCGAAACTGGTTGTATACGAGATAACGCAAGAGAGTAATTTGGTTCAGAAGAGTGTGGTTCCACTCAAAGCTCTGTCGGCGTGGCCCCTGTGTTTGGATTCCCATTATGCTTATATTGGCACTGCTCCAATTGATCATTCAATAGCAAGTTTGACGATTGTGGATATTGCGGATCCAGATAACCCTCGTGTCGTTGAACGTCATACCGGTTTTGAGGATGCCAAGAAGATTGTCGTTTCCCGCGGAAAAGTCTTTGCGTTAGAGGAAAACGCCAAACGCGTCCAGATTATCGATGCATCCAATCCAACTAACCTCGTCAAATTAGGGGGCTGCACATCAGAAGCCGAAATTCGGGATTTTGTCGTTGTTCAAGATCATGTCTATCTTCTATGCGAAGGGTTGAACATCTGGGATATTGGTGACCCAGCAAACCCCAAAAACACTTCTTTTTTCAAGATGGAAAATCGGCCAACTCATTTGCAAATAAAAGGCCAATACGCCTGTATAATGGATAACCAAGGGAAGTTGAACATTGTTGATGTTAGTAATTCACTAAGCCCCGTTTTAGTCTCCAGACTGAGTCTCAGTTCGAAATATCAAAATGAATCAGAAATCACGATCTCTGGAGATTATGCATACCTTAATGGCGATAGTTTTTGTGTAATTGATCTCCGCGATCCGCGCCATCCACGCGAACTTAGCAGCACCGCTCAGTTTTTCCGTTGTTTTGATACGAGTGACAAGTGGTTACTTGCCATAAGCGGATGCCAATTCCTCGAAAATAACATGTATTTGTTTGACATCAAAGATCCTTCCAAAATAGCGGCCAAAGCAACACTCGATTTGAGTGGGGCAATCGCTAAAATGTGTTTCCGTGGACATTTTGCTTACATAGCTGAGTACAATGGCCTTCGAACATTGGATATCAGCAATCCTCGGCATCCTCTGACACTTGGAAGGACAGGAGTTATGGGGTATTCAGATGACCTATTTTTGGCGGGTGACTACATTTACTTAGATTGTCCAACAAGCGATGGTAGTGGGGAATTCCACGGACTTCAGATTTTTGACATTTCCGCCCCGGGACACCCCAAAAAATTGGGAGAACGCATTCCTGGTCATACACATTTGTCGCACGTTTTTGTTATTGGAGATTATGCTTACTGGTGGGACGGGTATGGGAGAAAGAACTTCTGGCAAGTATTGGATTTAAGAGATCGCAAGAACCCCAAATTGATTCCCAATGAATTTTCCCGTCATCCGCCATACACCAGGAATGATAATTCAAATTTAGAACAACAACGTAAATGGATTTTTGTAAACTCAAATTATTTTTTCACGGTCGGTTTAAGCAATACTCTTGAGATTTATGGGGTGTCTGCCCCACTGCGACCGGCTCTAATCGGGAGTTGTAGGGTCGCCGACCTATCCCCCTGGCACACTCCAGCATTTGATATACGGGGAAACTATGCTTACTTGCTTAGCAAGAGTGGGAATTTGCAGGTAATTTCTATCAAAGACCCTAAGAATCCACAATTAGTCACGACAGTATCGATTGGTATTTACGGAGGAATTCACGTAGATGGTCATTACCTCTATGTTGTTAATAGTCAGCTCTTCAAGGTCTTTGATATCATCAATCCAACCAATCCTATTTTGTCGGGTGAATGCGATTTACCACCGAACATATTTACATTCCACGTTTACGGTAACTACGTTTACGTCGGAGACTATTTCAATTTATTTATCTTCGAGATGAATCGGCAGTAATCACCAACAGAGCCAGAGGGTTGAAACTCTGTCGTTTCCATTGACTTGTCCAAGAGTGGGAAAGCTGGCTTAAATTTTTACAGAAAGGTCTTTTTAAAAGTCCACCAGTCGCAGTTTTGCCGTTGTAAAAATATTTGTGCTAAGACTTTTACGAATTATCTTGCCACGAGTTTTTACCCTTGCATAATAACGCTCGCTTCTTACACTTTAGTAAGTGAAGGACATGCAGAAGTAACTTGTCATTTGCCAATTTTGCAATTGGTAAAGTGATGTATTAGTCTTTTTTCGGCATGTTTAAGCATTGGTAGGATACCCAAGCGGTCAACGGGGGCAGACTGTAAATCTGCTGGCTTTGCCTTCGAAGGTTCGAATCCTTCTCCTACCACCATTCTTCTTTTTCCCCCCCTTCCAAGCGATGTTCCTCCACAACGCTTTTCCCTCTTAAGCAAAAACTTCATTTAAGAACATCAGAAAATCATCCGAATAAAACCTAGAGCTGAAAAACGTTATTCATAAAGGCATATGCTTATGGGGGTTGAAAAGGTAACTCTCCAAGCAGTGGTTTTATTTTCTTATGGGTTCTTGAGTCCTGGCAGTTGCCTTTTTGCATTTCGGAAAGCCGTTTTTGAAGGAATTCGAGCTGCTCAAACGAATTCTCCAATAAAAACTAACGCAACATGAAAAAGTGGACAGTCGGCCAGCGTATTAACTTCGGTTTTGCCTGTGTCATCCTGATTTCCGCCGCATTGGGAATCTTTTCGTTCGTAAAAATCACAACTCTCTCGGGGGCTTTTGAAGTCATCACAGACAAATCCATTCCGGTTACAGAAGCTTGTTTTACGTTGGAATCAAATCTCAAAAACGGCATTCAATGTGTCTACCAGCATGTCGGCAGTCAGAGTGCCGCTGACATGAAGGATCTGGAAGAAAAGAAAAAGGCTTCAGGAGCCATCAATACCAAGTGTTTTGCTGTTCTTGATGAAAGGGTTAAATTTCCAGAAGGAAAGGCTCTCATTGAAAAAGCGGTTCACTTGCGGGAACAGTACAAGAAGATCTCTGAAGAGGTTCTGACGCAAAGTCGAAAGAGTACCAATGACGAAAACAAGAACCTAGCCTATCAGATGGCACGCGACAAAATGGACCCCATCGCCAATGATTACTGTGCGAGCCTTCATGATCTTGTCAATTATTGCACATCCAATAATCACACCTCTTCAGCCACAATCAAGAGTGCCATTCAAACCACGCGAACCGGGGTCATTGTTGGAATACTGTTATCCATCTTACTGGCTGGGACAATCGCCTTTGTCATCAATCAAAAGGGAAGTGCAGTGCTACGCGAAATTGCACGAGTCTTGTCTGAAGGTTCAAACCAAGTCACCTCTGCCGCAACTCAGGTTTCCGAAAGCAGTCAATCCCTTGCCGAAGGGGCAAGTGAACAGGCTGCCTCCATTGAAGAAACAAGCTCGTCTCTCGAAGAAATGTCTTCCATGACAAAGGGCAACGCTGACCACACTCAAAAGGCAAATGACCTGGCCAAGCTGGCTCGTGCAGCCGCCGAGCATGGAGTTGAAGACATGAAGGAGATGACTTTATCGATGAACGGGTTGAAATCCGCCAGTGACGACATTGCCAAGATCATCAAGACCATTGATGAAATCGCTTTTCAAACAAATATCCTTGCACTCAACGCCGCCGTTGAAGCCGCTCGTGCTGGCGAAGCAGGCATGGGATTTGCCGTCGTTGCGGAGGAAGTTCGCAGTCTTGCGCAACGTTCTGCGCAGGCAGCAAAAGAAACATCGCAAAAAATCGAAAGCACCATAGATAAAACGACCCGCGGCGTCACGATCAGCCACAAAGTCTCTGAAGGATTGACTGATATTGTAACTCGGATTCGGGAGTTGGATGTCTTAATTGCTGAAATAGCCACCGCTTCCAACGAGCAAAGCCAGGGAATCAGTCAAATAAATACAGCCGTCGCCCAGATGGATAAGGTGACTCAGAACAATACAGCCAATGCTGAAGAAAGCGCGGCAGCCGCTGAGGAACTCAGCGCTCAAGCCCAAGTCATGAAGGAATCCGTCAATGAACTTCTGCTCTTGATCGACGGAGCGAAGGCAAAGCTAAATACTGTTACAACAACAAAGATGCCTGCACACAAAATTCATCCAGTGAATGTGTCCGTTGCATCGGCAGAGACTATTCCGCCTGCAAAAAAACAGCCGGCAGCACATCCTCAATTAGCTTCCACAACCAAGAAGAGCGAACTTCCTTTGGACGATGATTTTAAAGACATGTAGGGCATGTTCCCTTTCTGGCAGACACGGCGTTTTTCCACGTCGAAAAACGCTTTTTTCTTTTCTACATCATCGTAAAAGACGCTTGTTCGTTTCCCCATCGCAATTTCAATGTTTTCTTCTGAAAAATAGTCTGATTTTTCCATCAAAACCATTTGTAATCACCAAACTGCACTCCTGCAAAAATCAACTTAAAAAACAGCATTTAATCAACCTTTTCCAATTGGATCGGTTCCATTTCAATATTATTTTTGAGAGAGTGAAAATGGTGGCAATGAATGCTCTCGTAACAAAATGAATTCGGCTGTAAATAAAGTTCAGGACAGATCGGTTACAACCGTGGAGAATCTCTACGGAGCCCCCAGCTCGCTTGCGGAGCAACTGGGCGAAATGGGAATTGGAGTTCCCTGGGACAAGGTAGCTCAATACCTTAAATCACCGGAGATTTCCAACGCACAGGATTTGGCCAATTTTTTAAATACCTATCACGCCCACATCCTCAGCACCGTAGAGTTCCCCTGCATTTTGCAGGCTTGGAAACACACACAGAAGGGGGAAACACGCGAACTTATTGCGCTTGATAACCAACTGGGACTGGAACCAAGAAATGAATTACTGGCCCGGGCGAGCCAGTTGGTGGGCCGACAGCATCTCCGTCGTCTGCGCCCCCTGCTCGATCATCGTGTTGTGCAACGCTATCTTGCCGCAGTCGATTCCGGCAAAGCAACAGGATGGCACCCCATTGTTTTCGGAATGACACTTGCAGTCTACTCGTTGCCCCCACGTCAGGGTCTCTTGCGCTACGGTGAGGAAATTCTTTACTGCCTTGCCGATGCTGTTGTCTATTCGCGAAGATTGCCGCAATCTGCTTTTCGGAAGAGTTACGATTCTGCTGTAAACAATCTGCCAGAGACCATTGATCGTTCCCTGGTCATGCCTGAGTTTCGAGTTATTTGACACCATGGGTATCACACCAGACCAGTTTAATGAGATGAAGAAACGTCTGGGCTCTCCCAAACGTGCCGCCGCCCCCGTTTTTCAGACCAGTTATCAACCCTCAACGCAAGGACAGCATCAGATCGTCTTGGGCATTGATCCTTCGTTACGTGGCACTGGTTATGGAGTCATTCGCCTGGCCAAGCCACACCCAATCGCCCTTGCCTTTGGGACCATCTCATGTCCCGCTGGCTGGGAACACTCCCGGTGTCTAGCAAAAACAGCGCAAACTCTTCGCGAAGTCATTTCAAAAACCCACCCAACCGTCTGTGCCGTTGAAGGGCTGTTCTACGCGCAGAATTTGCAAACAGCCCTCATCATGGGAGAAGCCAGAGGCGCAGCATTGGTCGCAGTTGCCGAGGCTGGATTGGAAATTTACGAAATCGCCCCACGCAAAGTGAAACAGGCGATCGTTGGCTATGGTGCAGCTCAAAAACTGGCTGTAGCGAAGATGATTCAACGCATGTTGTCATTGTCAGAACCACCGCCACCAGACGCTGCCGACGCCCTTGCCATCGCCCTTGCCCACGCACAGGAAGGTAATCGTTTTGGTCCAAAACAATACAAACGCATTTAATATCAGGACGACACGCATTCTGTCACAGTTTTTGTATTATTTTGATTATTAAATGGTTATAACTGTAATTCAAAAGACCATTTTTTACATCATCTATTGAGCTTGCCAGAATTCGTTCGTCCCGGCATCGTTGGCCCCCATGGATTCCCATGAGTTGTTACGTGACGTGTTCCAAAAGGCAAACCCCAAAGAGGCTGCCAGCGAATTGGGATTGTCTCTGTCAATGATCTATAAATGGGCAGAAGCCCCAGACCAGAAGAGCGGGGCGGCCAATCCGCTGGATCGCGTTGCAATTCTCTACAAAAGCACCCAAGACCCACGCATTGTGCAGTGGATTTGCCAATCTGCGGGCGGATTTTTCATCAAAAATCCAAAGACGCATCACGCCCATCCTGATTATCTGGTTCCCGCAATGAACGAAGTGGTGCAGGAATTCGCAGATTTGCTCTCTGTCATGGCCAGTGCCGCCACGGATAATCAGATCACGCATGACGAAGCGTCTCAGATTCGAGCCCGCTGGGAAAATTTGAAATCAGTGACCGAAGGTTTTGTCCACTGCTGCGAGGAAGGTAACTTTCGTGAAGTAAAGAAAGCCACAGAGAAAATCAAACTTCCGCCCACCATTCGCATCTCCAGTTCACGTTCGTAATTTTGAGTAGAGTGACTGCCTCAGCTTCCAAAAATTATCCATGACAGTCACTCCAAAAGTTTATGCGGTAAAAAACTTTTGAATCTCTCGCATCACTTCCACCATTCTATCGACTTCGGCCTTTGTGTTGTAAAAGTAAAAACTCGCCCGCGACGTGGACTCAACCCCCAGCTTGTGCATTAATGGCTGGTTACAATGGTGCCCCCCACGCAGAGCCACTCCATACTGGTCAGCAATAGTCACAACATCGTGGGCATGCACGTCCTTTAGCACAAAACTCACCACTCCGGCGCGTTGCTTCGCCGGGCCAAACAGACGAATGCCCTTCAATGCCGAAAGTCTTTCATACGCATAGGCCCCCAATTCATGATCGTGCTCTGCAATGCGGTTCATCCCAATCCTGTCAATATAATCGACCGCCACGCCCATCCCAATCGCTCCAGAAATATCAGGAGTCCCGGCCTCAAATTTATGGGGAATCTCCTTCCACGAGCTTTTGAAAAACTCAACACTGGAAATCATGTCCCCCCCACCCATGTATGGCGGCATACTCTCCAAGATTTCAGCTCTTCCATAAAGGGCACCAATGCCGGTGGGGCCACAGAGTTTGTGACCTGAAAGCGCAAGAAAATCACATCCTATTTCACCGACGTCAATCGCACAGTGCCCAGCACTCTGAGCCGCATCCACCAGGGTCACAACCCCGAGTTTGCGTGCGTGATGACATAATTCGACAATGGGATTGATGGTACCCAGCGTATTTGAAATGTGAGTAAACGCAAATATCTTGGGCCTTTGCTCCAGCAAGTCCTTTAATCGTTCCATGTCGAGAAGGCCATCATCTCCAGTGATTGGAACATAAACCAGATGCGCGCCTGTTCGCTCGGCAATAAGCTGCCAGGGGACAATGTTGCTGTGATGCTCCATCTCAGTCAATAAAATCGCATCACCGGACTTCAGAAATTTTGCCCCCCACGTCGCCGCAACCAGATTAATCCCTTCCGTTGTCCCCCGCGTAAAAACAATTTCGTTGGAACTGCGAGCCTTCAGAAAACGTGCAACCCGGTCCCGCGCGGCCTCAAATGCGATGGTCGAACGACTGCTCAACTCATGAATGCCCCTGTGGACATTGCTATTGTCCTTTGTATAGTATTGATCCAGGGCATCAATAACCGCACGCGGCTTTTGAGTGGTCGCCGCGTTATCAAAATAGATCAAAGGCTTTCCATGAACATTCTGGCTTAAGATCGGAAAGTCGTTTCGCAAATTCGCAAGCGAATTATCAGTCTGGGACATAAATCAAATTAACATGCCGTGATTTTTCCGCAAATAAAGCGTGTCAAACAAAAACCCCCAATACATTCACATCAACCCCAGTTCCAACCGGGCGGACTCGGACAGCATTTCTCGATTCCAGGGAGGATCCCAAACCAGATTCACATCGGTTTCAGTCACATTGGGCAATTGATTGATTCTGTCAGCAATATCACGCTGAAGCACGGGGCCCATGCCACAACCCGGGGCGGTCAAAGTCATCTTTATTTCAACCCGGTTTCCACCTTCAGAAAGCGGAGTGATTTTTAAATCGTAAACAAGGCCAAGGTCAACAATGTTAACAGGGATTTCCGGGTCATAACATGTCTTCAAAACCTTATAGACACTCTCCTCCGTCAACGGCTCTTCAGCCCCGCTCTTCGATGTTTCCTTCTCAAAACCAAGAGCGTCTGCATTTATGGCATCGACTCTGGCCAGATTGCCATGAATCATGACCGTGTAACTACCGCCCAGCGCCTGTGTCACCACCACAGGTTCTCCCGCAAGCAACGTCACCTTATTCCCGGCAGGAATCAGCACTGCGTCGCAATCACGCTTGAGAATAATTTCTTTTTCACTCATGAATTCTTGGCTCTTTTGGGAGAATTCAGTGACGCAATCAGGGTATGCCATGGAAGCACTGCGCATTTGACACGCATCGGAAAATTATGCACTCCCGAGAACACACAAAGCTTGCCCATTTCATCATCTCCGAACTGGCCGGTCGTAACCAGTTTTTGAAATTTTGCAAAAAATTCCTTTGCCTGTTCGACTGTTTTCCCCTTGAGTTGATCGGTCATGATCGACGCAGCCGCCTTTGATATGGCACATCCCGCGCCTTGAAAGGTAATTTCCTTGATCACATCATTTTCCAATTTTACGAATACAGTGAAATGATCACCACACAAGGGATTATTTCCCTCGGCAGTCAAATCTGCATCCGGCAGCGTTCTAAAATTACGCGGTTTGCGGCTGTGATCCAAAATCACTTCCTGATACAACTCATTTAGTTCATCACCCATGTTTTCAGCTCTCAATCATTTGCGTCGTCATGCAAAACGAAGCATCAATAACTCATTCAAATAGTCTCGAACAGCGGGAAGTTCGATCCTGGCAACAACTTCACTTGCAAAAGCCTGAATTAACATTCTTCGCGCCGTTTCTTCGCCGATTCCGCGCGACTGCAAATAAAACAGTTGTTCTTCATTCAACCGCCCCACTGTTGCTCCATGCGTGCATTTTACATCATCCGCAAAAATCTCCAACTGCGGTTTTGTATTGATAACCGCCTCATCGGAAAGCAACAGATTCCGATTGGTCTGCCGGGCATTTGTCTTTTGAGCATCACGCCGGACAAATATCCTGCCGTTAAAAACCCCGTGCGACTTTCCGCTTAGAATACCGTTGTAATACTCGTGACTCTCACAATTCGGGGCCACGTGATCCACGATCGTGTGGTGATCCACCAGTTGATTCTCATGCCCCAGAAAAAGTCCGTTAAACAAGCACTGAGCGCCTGGACTCATCAAACTTGTCCCAATTCCGTTTCTCGCCAGACACGCACCCGCTGCAATTGAGTGCGAATTAAAATGGGAATCAGCCTCCTGCTCGGCATCAATTGTCGAAAAATGAAACGTCTTTTCCCCCTGCATCTGAATTTTGCAATGCTCCACGGATGCGCCATCTCTGAGAACCAATTCCGTGACTGTATTTGACAGAATGGGTTCATTTTTGAGGCTGACGTGCGTCTCAAGAATCTGCAGGCGACTTCCCCGTGACGCATAAATCAAGTTGCGCTCATATACGGCAACTTCAGGCCGACCGGTCTTGATAAAGAGGAGATGAATCGGTTTGGAAGACTGTTTTCCATCTGGCACAAATACAAACGCTCCATCTTTGAAGAAAGTCGTATTCAATAATGTGAACGCATTTGATGTATCGCATATGTGTTGTCCCAAATGCTGTTCAATCTCCCGGCGTCTCTTGCCTAATTGTTCTCCAAGGCTCCCGGCAACCACACCTGAATTTTCTGGAGGCAGATTGGATAATGCTTTTGCAAATCTCCCATCCACAAACACCAAACGGAAACAGTCCAACTCAGGAATGGCAAAACGTCGCACATCGTCCAACGTCAAATCTGGCACCTTCTCGGCAGGTTCAAAACAAAGCTCCTTTACAGGGGCGATATTTGTAAAACGCCAATTTTCCTGACGCAAAGTTGGGAAACCGTTCTTTGCAAAATAATCAAAGGCACCTCTTCTTAACTGAACAAGCCACCGCGGTTCCTCTCTCTGCTTCTCAAAACGTTCAAACGCATCCAAAAAGGGAATCGCATCGGGACAGACTTTTCTCTCGGCAAGTTCCATCATGATTTGGCTCCTTCCGCTGCGCTCACAAGTCCGGCTTCTTCCAACACCCAATCATAACCGCGCTCTTCCAATTGCAAGGCCAGCTCTTTCCCTCCCGTTTTAATGATTTGCCCCTCAGCCAGGACATGCACAAAATCCGGCACAATATAATTGAGAAGCCGTTGATAATGAGTGATCACAATCGCAGCATTTTCTGGCGTATGCAGTTTATTGACACCGCTGGCGACAATCTTTAATGCGTCGATATCCAACCCAGAATCCGTTTCATCAAGAATGGCCAGTTTGGGCTCCAAAACCGCCATCTGAAACACCTCGTTTCGTTTCTTTTCACCGCCGGAAAATCCTTCATTGACAGGACGGTTCAGCAATGACATGTCCAAATCCAAAATTCCGAGCTTCTTCTTCATCAAGGCAAGAAACTCGACTGCGTCCAGTTCTGGTAATCCGCGCGCCTTGCGACATTCATTGAGAGCGGCTTTTAAAAAATAGGTGCTGTTAACGCCAGGAATTTCCACAGGATACTGAAACGCAAGGAATACACCCTGCTGAGCCCGTTCCTCGGGTTTGAGTTCCAGCAGATTGATTCCGTTAAAAAGAACTTCACCACTCAGGACCTCATATCCTGGCTTCCCGGATAAAACTGATGCAAGCGTACTTTTTCCACTTCCGTTTGGCCCCATTACGGCGTGGATTTCTCCCTTTTTAATGCTCAAGTTGAGGTTCTTTAAAATCTGACGGCCTGGGATTCCTGCATTTAGATTACGAATTTCAAGCATGTGAATTTATCTCCTGTTTTTACCATCGCGTCTCAGCCAACACTTCCTTCTAGGCTGACGCCCAAAAGTTTTTGTGCTTCCACGGCAAACTCCATCGGCAACTGCTTAAACACCTCCCGACAGTATCCATTTACAATCATGTTGACAGCATCCTGGGTTGGTATGCCACGCTGATTACAGTAAAAAATCTGATCCTCCCCGATTTTCGATGTGGATGCCTCGTGTTCCACTGTTGCGGTTTTGTTGTGAACATCAATGTAAGGAAATGTGTGCGCTCCACACCGACTTCCAACCAATAAGGAATCGCATTGCGAGTAATTACGCGCATTCTCAGCCCCTTTCAGCACCTTTACCAATCCACGATAACTGTTATTACTTTCCCCTGCCGAAATCCCCTTTGAAACAATTGTGCTTCGAGTGTTCTTACCGATGTGAACCATCTTGGTTCCGGTATCTGCCTGCTGACGATTATTTGTGAGGGCAACCGAATAAAACTCCCCCACAGAATCATCCCCCATCAAGAGCACACTGGGATATTTCCATGTGATTGCAGATCCCGTCTCCACCTGGGTCCACGAAATCTTCGAATTCCTTCCAGCACATTTCCCGCGCTTTGTCACAAAATTATAAATTCCACCGCGACCTTCCTTGTCACCCGGATACCAGTTTTGAACTGTGGAATACTTGATCTCAGCGTTTTCCATGGCGATCAATTCCACCACGGCGGCATGAAGCTGATTCTCATCCCGCATCGGCGCCGTGCAGCCTTCGAGGTAGCTTACATAACTCCCCTCGTCCGCTATGATCAACGTCCTCTCGAACTGTCCCACTCCGGCTGTGTTGATTCGAAAATAGGTGGAAAGCTCCATTGGACACCGCACACCTTTGGGCACATAACAAAACGAACCATCACTGAAGACCGCCGAGTTCAACGCTGCAAAAAAATTATCGTTATAAGGAACCACCGATCCCAAATATTTCTTAATCAATTCAGGATGATTGCGCACCGCTTCGCTAAAAGAACAAAAAATAATGCCAAGCCGGGCAAGTTCCTCCTTAAACGTTGTGGCCACCGATGCACTATCCATCACCGCATCAACCGCCACGCCACTCAACCGTTTTTGTTCATCCAGTGAAATCCCCAATTTATCGAATGTCCGACGCAATTCAGGGTCGACTTCATCCATGCTGTTCAACTTTTTCTTCGTCTTTGGAGCAGCATAATAGATGTAACTTTGGTAATCGATCGTTGGGTAATAAACATTGGGCCAATGGGGCTCCCTCATCGTCAGCCAATCGCGGTAGGCCTTTAACCGCCATTCCAAAAGAAACGCGGGTTCCCCCTTTTTCTCAGAAATCAATCGAATCACATCCTCATTCAAACCGGGGGGGATCGCATCCGTTTGTATGTCACTGGTGAAGCCGTATTTATAATCGGCCTGAACGAAATTCTCAATGGTATCCGTAGCTGAATTCATAATCGGACTAATTTTGTCCGCTTATTGAAATTATACTACATCGCCATGATGTCAAATAATCCAGAGTAACTATCAGAAGTCATTATCGAAATAGCTGATTAGAAGTAAAACGCCAGGGCGTTACAAAGTTAACAATCCAATTTAGCCAACGCAGAATTCCGCAAGGCTCGGCTCTTATCCCGAAACGCATTGCGCCGTGCACGATCCCGCCACGCAACCGGATTCAAAATCCACGGCCAAACACTCTTTCGCCATCCATCATACCGGCGCTTATACTCAAACCAGCTTGACGTGGCCTTGCACAATTCCCTCATGTTAAAACGCTCCAGATCTGCACGAGAAATTTTCCCATTCTCAGGCAGGCTCTCCAGCGTCTCCATCAAAAGCCGATCCATTTGCGAGGCATTCTTGCCACTTTCGAGTTCCGCTGCAGACGCAAAATTTGCGTGCAGCAAAAAAGTGGAAATTTTTGACGGTGTTACAGCCCATACCGCATCAGCAAAATGCATCACAGACCAGGCTCCATCCCCCGCCTTCCCAAAGTCCGATGAAAACGGATATTTCTTCAAAATCTCCGTTGAATAGACGTTACTCGCGCTGCTCCCCAATAACGTTCCATCCAGATTCGTCGCGACAAACAACAACACCTCCATCGGAGTCAACACCCGGGGAACCGATATCTTCCTCGTCTCAACCACATCGTCGACAGGCCAGAAAATATCCGTTGTCTTCTCGCCCTTTTCATCCAGAAAAACCGGTTTACTCACAATCACGTCCGCGTGCAACGCCTCGATTGTTTCCACCAAATGAGTAATTCCCTCCCGACTAATCGTATCTCCCGTTGTTGAAATAAAGACGTATGGCTGCGTCACATGCTGAATGCCAAAATTCCATGATTTATACAGTCCTGGAGGATGGCTCAAAAAAAGCGCATTGGGATGATTCAGGTTTTTCTTCAAAAAATCCAGAGAACCATCCGAGGAAAAGCTGTCCACTACCACGACCTGCCCTGCCAGATCCAGCCATTGGCGCATGTGCTCCAAATGCCGGGGCAAAAACGTCATGGAATTCTTACACGGGATGACTATACCAAACGGCAGCATGCCTTCACTTTCTTAAAACTGACCTTTTCAATTTTCGAAACAAGCCCTCCCACCGTTCTCTTGTGGCAGCATGCGCCATCGATTTGGACAATGCTAGGAACGCCTCGCTGGGGGGCACATAAACGCACTCCGACACAGCCTTTTTCTTTGCCAGATTTCGCGGACCACACTCTTTATAAAGGGCGAGATACCGTTGCGCCTGCAACTCCATGCTAAACCGTTTGGGAGCCTCCACCAAACATTTTTCAGACAAGCTGGTGCGCAACACTGCATCTCCCGCCAACCGACATAATGCCTTTGCAAACGCACCACAATCCAATGCTGGCGCCAACAATCCTGTCTCATCCGGCACCACCGCATCAGGAACACCCCCAATATTGAAACCAACAACCGGAGTTCCGCAACACATGGACTCCAACATCGTATTCGGTAGATTATCTTCAGTGCTCGGCAATACAAACGCATCTGCAGCAGCATAAATCGAAGCCAGCAAACCATCATCCGTCACACGACCAAAACCATGCACAGGAACACCAAAACTGGATTCGTTTTCCTCTGAATTTCCAAAACAAACCCAAAGAATCCGCCGAGACTCCACCCCACTTCGAAAATCAGGCTCCGCCATGCAGCAATCAATCACCCGGCTTAATTCTGCAAAGCCCTTTCGCTTCTCAGTGAAATTATCCGCCCCAAACAAAAAAATTATAGACTGCGGATCCAGCCCAAGTTTTTTTCGGGCTTCTGCCTTTACAGCCCCCTTGAACACGCGCGTATCAATTCCATTTGGAATGACCTCCACCTGAGCCATCGCACCCAAGACACTCCGTCGGGCGCAATCCGCCATCCATCGGCTCGGAGCTATAAAAACAAATTCCTCTGGACGCAACAGTGCCATAGATTCTGCCAGCCCCGCTTTCGAAACGCCAAATGAGTCTCCTGGCAGTTGGGGGCAACGATCACAATAATTCTCATAATTCCTGCACCCCGCCGAAAAATGACACCCCCCAGTAAAAGCGCGCTGATCATGCAAAGTCCAGAAAATCGGCTGCTTTACTTCCTGCAATCGGGCAATCGCTGCCGGGGAAAGCAAGCCGCCAACCCAATGTAAATTCACAACTTCAGCATCCTGAATCAATGGCAATGCGCTCAAATCAAATCCGGGTGCAGGAAGGGAAAAATAGGAACCACACGTTTTCCGCCGAAATGAATCTATGTAATACTTCTGCGTTCGCCGCAAACTCTCACAGGTTCGTTGCGAGGCAGATGAACTATCCAATTCAATTGGAAAAACACGCGAGTCATCAGACCTCTTTTCCTTCACCAACATGAAAGACTCCTGCCCGGCTCCGGCCAAAGCACAGTGCAACCGATTTGCTGCTCTGGCTGCCCCACCCTGAATATCAGATGCTGATACTTGGACAATTCGCATTCTACAATTACGTTACAAACAGGAACTCGTCTTGAATTGCATGCGCCACCGATCAATCGCCCCCGTGTTCAAACTCACACGAACGGGTTCGGATTTCAATATCCATCGTTGAATTGACTCAAAATCATCACGCGCCACCGTTGGGAATCCCGTTTCCCGGGAAATTTCCGTGGCACGGTTATCAATGCGCAGAACAAGAGAACGTTTCCCCGCTAACATGCAGTATATGCCCCCATGCAATCTTGTGCCAACATAATCAAACGCCACCCCTGAATGGATGAAATCCTCCAGAGACTTCATGGAATGCTCCAATGCTATCACCGGAATCGATAGCGAACGAACATAATCCAAATCCCCACGGCCTTGCGGCCAGAAATAAACCTTTTTATGGGTTCCAGCAACAGTCTCAAGAAGCCTGACATCGAGCTCGGGAGCTTTGGTATAGTCAGAAAGCATCACCAGCGCAGCATCCGCTTTTGTGGTGGGAATCTTTGAAAAATCGAACTCCGCAAAAGGCCACATCGTGGGACATCCCGTATTGATGACATTGGTAAAACCGATCGATTCCAGCTTTTGTCGCGTATAATCATCCCGCACCGAATGCAACGCTGTTTTCGACAAAGCCGCTCGCAACACCAGCCGCGTATATAAATCAGGATTCTCCTGATATTGCCACCACCCAACCCCAAAAAGCACTGCACGTCGTATTTTCCAAGCTTGGAACACATTGATTTCCCACTGCTTGTAATGACGCATGTTTGAAGACAATAAATTTGTCCCCCCCACAATGAGATGATCACACGTGCCCGCCTCCTTTAAAGCCTTCCACGACACCCTTGCATGCGTTGAAATTTTTAAAGGCTCCCCATCCCCAAAAATCCGTTTCAATTCGCGTCGGACAGCGGCATGGATGATCAAGTCCCCCAAGTTATGACTTGGTGACCCCTCATTATCCTCAAGGCCCGGATCAAACAAACACAGTCGCATAAACGCCAAATGCCAACATCGAATTTCTTAAAATCACACATCCAACACCACATTATGATGCCAGACACGATCAGGATAAATATTGAGACACTCCAAGCTCACACCGGGTCGCCTTGGATTCAATCGTCTCAGCCAACAAACGATCATTCTCTGTCAACTGATTGCGGCTCGCCGGTGGATGCCACAAATGAAAACACAAGGCCCACCCGCGCACATCCCGACGCTTTACCGAATGATTCATCAGTCTCACAACCACCTCCGAATCCTCCCTCCCCCACCCCACAAATGCCTCGTTAAAACCATTCACCGCCAGCAAGTCCTCCCGCCACATCGCAAAATTACACCCGCGGATTCCCTTCAAATCCGAACGCGACGTTACAACAGGAAATGGCCATCGAAAAGCATTGCCACTCAACTGAAAACTCCACAATGCCCTCGATCGGTCCCTCCCAAATTCCCCAAGACCAAAAAAAACAACCGCAGGACGCGCCACAAGAGCCCGATGCCCCTGAACAAAAAAACCGGCACGCGCCACCTTTTCGTGATCCGACACAAACTCAGGATGCGGCACCGTGTCCCCATCCAGAAAAATGATATAATCCCCTTGGGCTTGCACTATCGATTTGTTCAAAATCTGCGAACGCCTCGATCCATTTCGCTCATGCCACACATGGACAGCCCGAAAAGACTGTTCTTTTGCCCACTTCTCAAAAACCGCCTTTGTATCCTCTCCTGACCCATCATCTGCCACCAAAACCTCGTCCGGCAACACAACCTGTCCACTAATCGCCTTCAACACCCGTCCAAGATAGTCCGGCTGCTCAAAAGTCTTTACAATCACCGAAACCTTCACTTTTTCTCCGCCTCCTTCCTGCCCTCAAGCACCTTAAAATACCGCGTTACAGCAGAAAATGCGGAAAGCCACGCGATATAATACCCTGGCCAACCATCCAAAAAACCAAGTCGAAAAAAATACGCCCGCAAAAAACGCCAAACAGGCCGCACCACCAATTCAAATACACCAGCATCCTTCCCCAACTCCAATTGATGCCTCACAAAATCGTTGCTATATGGTGCAATCTTCGAAAGTTGCTGATCCACACTCTGATTACTGTAATGCAACAAATCCCCCTTCAGACAACCAACACGCCCACGGACTTCCAAATACGCATGGGGTTCCACCCCCACCCACTCAGCGCGTTCCCGTCTCCAAAGCCTCGTAACACGATCTGGATACCAATCCCCATGTCGAATCCACCTTCCACAATAATAAGTGCAACGAGGAAACTTGTACGCCGCCATTGCCTCATCTTTTTCCCCTTCGACAACACGGCAAATCTCCTCACGCAAAACATCTGATACCACCTCATCCGCATCCAGCCCTAAAATCCATGGCTGAGTCGCCCTCTTCGCCACCGAATTCTTTTGCTTTCCAAACCCCTGCCAAGGCTCACGAAATACCCGCGCACCAAAAGCTTCTCCCACCTTGTCTGTTCCATCCCTTACATCGTCGTTCAATAACAGCACAACCTCAGAAACCCACCCTTTGACACTTTCCAAGGTAGGCGTAATCCGATGGGCTTCCGCTCCTGATATAATACAAACAGAAATCGGAAGCTTCGTCATAAGACACATCGCCACATCCAGATGCCAAAACACCCATTAAGGCGGAACAACTCCTGAGATCGTTTCATTTACGATAATATAAAACTTCAAAACTCTGGTTGTCGAGAATGGTTCCCTACAAAGACACAAAAAAGCCCGTTCAAAAGAACGGGCTCTGATCTTTGTCAAAAAATAAAAACTAAGCCTTGGGAGTCTCAGCCTTGACTTCCGTTGCCGCAGCAGGAGCTGCTGCCGGAGCACTTTCAGCAGGCTTGGCTTCAGCGGCCTTTGCACTGGCAACCTCAGGAGTCGCTGTCTTCACAGCAGCTGCCTTTGTTGCAGGCGTGGGTTCAGTCACAGGCACATCCACAAATTCCAAAATCACTGTCTCGGCAGAATCACCGCGGCGTTGTGACAAACGAACGATCCGAGTATATCCACCACGACGATCTTTTTGCGTCGGAGCGATGACATTGAACAATTCCTTCACAGCCGCATCATCTTGATACAGACGTGATGAAGCAATCCGACGATCATGAAGAGTGCCAGATTTGCCAAGAGTGATCATTTTCTCAGCCACGGAACGAACCACCTTGGCCTTGGCCAAAGTTGTTTGAATCCGACGATGTTTGATCAGGCTGCAAACCATATTGGCAAGCATCCGGTTACGATGTGAGGTTGTGCGACCTAATTTTGCCGTGCGTTTAAGATGGCGCATAAAACGTTATTCAGCCAGTTTGACTTCTCCCTCTTTTGGGGTCTCCAACAGCGTTGCATCGATGTTCATACCCAAAGAAAGGCCAAGGCTGGCAAGTTTTTCTTTAATTTCGTTGAGAGATTTTTTACCGAAATTGCGGTATTTCAGCATTTCGGCTTCGGTTTTCATCGCCAATTGTCCCACAGTGGTGATATTGGCATTATTGAGGCAGTTGGCGGCGCGAACACTCAACTCAATTTCATTGACACTCATGTTCAACAACTTCTTGAGCTTGGCCTTCTCGTCATCCTGCTTGGTCTCGGTTTCCTCGAACTCAACAGCGTTCTTATCGTAACCGACAAACACATCAAGATGATGCTGCAGAATAGCAGAAGCCTGCGTCAACGCATCATCTGGAGTAATCCGCCCATCAGTCCAAATTTCCAACAGCAAGCGATCATAGTCCGTGCGCTGACCCACACGTGCATTCTCAACAAGATAACGCACCCGAGTCACAGGAGAAAACAAGGAATCAATCGCAATCACGCCAATCGGCTGATCCGGCTTCTTGTTCTCATCCCCAGGACAAAAACCGCGCCCCACTTTCACTTCCAGCTCCATCTCGAATTTCTTCTTTCGATCAAGGGTGCAAATGTGCTGCTTCGGATTCACCAACTCAACATTTTGATTGAGCTGAATATCCGCTGCAGTGACTTCGCCTTCCTTGTTCACAGACAATAGCAACGTCTGCGGTTCGCGAGTGTGAGCTTTAAAAAGAATCTTTTTGAGGTTCAAGACGATGTCTGTCACATCCTCCACAACCCCATCAACGGTTGTAAACTCATGCATAGCTCCATCAATCTTGATTGAGCTGATGGCTGCGCCTTCCAATGAGGAAAGAAGCACACGGCGCAAGGAGTTACCAATCGTGTGGCCATAACCGGTTTCAAACGGTTCGGCAACAAATTTTGCATATGTCTCCGTTGCGGTTGTCTCATCTTTAGTCAACCGCTTCGGCATTTCAAAACGACCTAAACGTACTGGCATAAAAACCTTTCAACAATTGTAAACTGACCCCCTGACATCCCGTTGCCAGAGAGTCCTTATAATTGTCATTGCTCCCACCCATGGGAGCGTTAATTGATTAACGGGAATAAAATTCGACCACCGCTTGCTCATTGGCAATCGGCTGAATCTCATCACGCGTAGGAATACGCATGACAGTTCCTTTGAACGCTTCTTTTGTCAAAAGCACCCAGTCAGGAACAACGCGGCTCGTTGAAAGCTCAAGATTCTTGGTTGCGAGCTGACGAGAAACATTGCCATCCTTCACCTCGACAACGTCATTCACCTTCAACGCAAAGGAAGGAACACTCACCTTCTTGCCATTCACCTTGATGTGACCATGGGTTACCATCTGGCGGGCAGCCGCACGTGTTGCGGCAAAACCGAGCTGATACACCACGTTGTCCAAGCGAGTCTCCAAGATTTGCAGCATGTGTTCACCCGTAACACCACGACGACGCAGTGCACGTTCATAAACACCACGGAATTGACGCTCCATCAAACCATAATAATAGCGCAATTTCTGCTTCTCAATCAATCCCAGGCCGTAGTCGGTGTGCTTGCGGCGAGACTTTGGACCATGAACACCTGGACCATAATTCCGACGTTCAAGATATTTATCAGGGCCGAAAATCGGAGTGCCGAAACGGCGGCTGATGCGTGTGCGGGGACCTGTATAACGAGCCATATTATATTATCAAATTCTAGTTGCAGGTTTATATTTTACACGCGGCGCTTCTTACGAGGACGGCATCCGTTGTGAGGAACCGGCGTAATATCCTTGATGCATGTGATTTCCAATCCAATTGCCTGAAGGGCGCGAATCGCAGATTCACGACCTGATCCAGGCCCTTTCACACGCACTTCAACTTCGCGCATACCGTGTGACATCGCTTGGCGCGCTGCATCTTGGGCTACCTGCTGCGCTGCAAACGCAGTGCTCTTGCGAGAACCTTTGAATCCAACGCGTCCTGCGCTGGACCACCCCAAAATGTTCCCTTGCATATCGGTAATGCTCACATTCGTATTGTTGAATGTGGCCAAAATATTGGCGATACCAACAGAAATGTTTTTTGAGCCCTTGGCTTTAACAATCTTCTTACTGGCAGCATCATCAGCAAGCAATTCAGCAGCCGTCGGGGCCGCAGCAGCCGCAGCAAGCGCGGGAGCCTCAGCAGCCTTCTTTCCGGCTTCACCAGCAGGCGCTTCAGCTTTCTTGCCAGCCTTTGCTTCTTCAGCACCAGATGCCTTCTTTTTGGCATCATCACCGCCGGCAGCCGCCTTTTTTGCCTTAGTTTCTTCAGACGCGGCTTTCTTTGCTGCCTTAGCCTCTTCTGCTCCAGCTTTTGGAGCAGCAGCAGTGCTTTCGGTTTTTGCCTCTTTCTTCGAGGCAGTTTTCTTGGGTTTGATTTCGTCAGCCATACTCAAAGTTTAGTGGATGCCAGTCTTGGCGTTAGGGTTGCGCACAACACCGACCGTCTTACGAGGTCCCTTGCGTGTGCGAGCATTTGTGGACGTGCGTTGTCCACGTACTGGCAAACCGCGCAGGTGGCGAATGCCACGATAGCATTTAATACCCTGCAAACGTTTCAAATTGATTCCCAGTTCACGACGAAGGTCGCCTTCAATCACGTACTTGCCTTCTTGGATGGCATGTACAATTTGGGAGAGCTGCTGCTCATTCAAATTTTTTGCGCGAATTGAAGGATCAATATTGGCCTTTGCCAGTATCACCTTTGCGTTAACCGGTCCAATGCCGTAAATATAACGCAGAGCGATATCGATCCGCTTTTCGCCAGGAATTTCTACTCCGATAATGCGTGCCATAAATCTATTAACCTTGTCTCTGTTTGTGGCGGGAATTCGAGCAAATCACTCGGATCACGCCTTTGCGTTTCACGATTTTGCAGTTTTCGCAAAGCTTTTTTACTGATGCGCGGACTTTCATAAAATCATTTTGTTTCAATCAGGATGCAACCTTCCGACAAATCGTAAGGCGACATCATTACCTTCACTCTGTCTCCCAGCGACATCCCCCCAAACTCTTTCCGCTGTCGCGCGGCAATATGAGCCAGCAACCGGTGCCCGTTTGAAAGTTCGACCCGAAACAATGTGTTCGGTAGAACTTCAACTATCTTCCCCTCTACTTTGAACGCATCTTCTCGGGCCACGTCAAAATTTCCGGTTCACCCTCGGTTACTAAAACCGAATGCTCAAAATGGGCAGACAGTTGACCATCTTTTGTGACCACTGTCCAGCCATCATTTAAAATCTCTACATCGGGAACGCCTGCATTGACCATCGGTTCAATTGCCAGCGTCATTCCCGGCTTTAATTTTGGTGAAGAACCGCGTCTCTCAACATAATTCGGAATTTGCGGTTCCTCATGCATGGCACGCCCTACTCCATGCCCCACAAAATCTCTTACTACACTAAAATGATTACTCTCAACGTATTGCTGAACTGCACGTGAAATATCCGAGATTCGATTCCCGGGAATCGCTTGCGCAATACCTGCATGCAACGATTTCTCAGTCACATCCATTAGTCTTTGAGCTTCCAAACTACAGCCTCCGACGGCAACCGTCCGCGCTGTATCACCAACAAAGCCATTCATAACAACCCCAACATCCAGACTAACGATGTCACCAAATTCAACCCTTCGTTTTCCAGCCATTCCATGAACAACAACCTCATTCACGGAAATACACGTATAACAGGGATATTTATGATATCCCAAAAAAGCGCTTTTTACCCCGTAATGTTTCATGCGCTCAGCAGCAAACTCATCAATCTCCCGTGTCGTCAACCCTGGCTTGATAAATGCCGCCATCTCATCCAACACCGTGCCCGCCATTCTACAGGCCGGGCGCATTAACTCCATGTCTTTTTCAGTCTTTACAATAATTGCGCTCACATCACGACCAATCAGAACCTTCCCTTAAGGCGGCCCTTCTTCAAAAATCCATCATAATGCCGCATTAACAGGTGCGATTCCATTTGACGCATCGTATCCAACATAACGCCAACCATGATCAGCAAGCTCGTGCCACCAAAAAACTGCGCAACGTTATAAGGAATACGCATGGCCTCACTTAACAAAATTGGAATAACAGCAATGATCGTCAGGAAGATAGCACCCGCAAGCGTGATGCGGCTCATTGTCTTGTGCAAAAAGTCACTGGTTGCCTGCCCCGGACGAACGCCAGGAATATACCCACCAGACTTCTTCATATCATCTGCAATTTGCAATTCATTAAACTGTGTCGCAACCCAGAAGTATGAGAAAAAGAGAATCATCAGGCCGTAGAGAACGATATAAACCAGAGAGCCACGGTTCAACGCGTTCGCAATTTCAACCAAAAACTTAATGTCATACTTTGCACCAAGCGTTGAAAAGATCTGAGCAGGAAACATCAAAATAGCCTGAGCAAAAATAACGGGCATGACACCAGAATAATTCACACGCAACGGCATGAAGGAACTGCCCCCAGAATAAACCTTTCGTCCAACAGCACGTTGTGCATATTGAACTGGAATTTTTCGTTGCGACTGAGTCACCGCAATCGTTCCAGCAATAACCGCTGCCAATAAGAGAATAAGCGCAATCAGGTGGAACCCAATAAACCCACTGTCAACGCCTTCCTTGGGAACAAACATATCCCACAATCCCTGTCCCGCTTGCGGCAACCGAGCTAAAATACCAATGGTAATGATCAATGAAATACCGTTGCCAATTCCGCGTTCCGTAATCTGTTCCCCCAACCACATCAACAACATTGTTCCTGTCGTGAGAATGATTGTAGTTTGAATCCGATACCACCAGCCCACATTATAAACCAATGGTTCATTCAATCCCTTAAAAATGTCTCCCGCGTTTTCCCAGCCGATCGCCATCACAAAACCTTGTCCAATACAAAGCAACAATGTCAAAACACGTCCGTATTGGATGATCTTCGATCTTCCGCCTTCCTCACGAGCCAATTTGCTCAAATGAGGAATCACCGCCGTCAGCAACTGAATAATAATCGTTGCGCTGATATAAGGCATGATACCCAACGTTCCAATTGCACAACGCTCAAAACCACCTCCTGTGAAGAGGCTATACATTCCGACCAACGAGTTGGCATTGTTACCGCCCATGGTCTCGAAATAATTCTTCAATGCGGCACTATCCAACCCTGGAGTTGGAATGAGTGCGGCAATCCGGCATATTCCCAAGACAATCAGCGTAAACACGATACGCGATTTCAGCTCCGGGATCTTGAAGCAATTATTAAACGTGTTGAGTATGGCGGAAAACATTGAGTTAAAATGTTGCTACGCTTATTTACCTTCTACCTTTTTACCCTGTTCCTTCTTTGCACCTTCTGTCTTCTTCACCTTTTCCGCGGGGGCTTTGGGAGCCACCACTTGACAGGTGCCGCCCAGCCCCTCAATCTTTGAGCGGGCAGACGCACTAAAGGCATCGGCAACGACGGACAGCTTCTTTTCCAATTTTCCAGTTCCCAAAATTTTGATTTTCTTCACTGGTCCATTGGCCAAACCAATGCTCTGCAACGCTGCAGCATCAACAGTAGCGCCATTTTCAAACTTGTTTAATGACTCCAAATTGACAGCAACAAAACGAGTTGCAAAATTTGCATTGTTAAACCCACGCTTGGGCATGCGGCGAATCAATGGCATCTGACCGCCTTCAAAACCGATACGAATGGAACTACCAGAACGTGCTGTCTGGCCCTTACCACCGCGACCACTAGTCTTACCGTGGCCACTAGACTCGCCTTGGCCTAATCTTTTGCGACGATGTTTTGCACCCGGGCGAGGTTTAAGATCATGTAAACGCATAAAAATCAAATTAACTATTTAACAGGAGCTGTCCCAGCCGGAGCAGGGGCTGCAGGAGTTGTAGCAGGTGCTACAACGGGCGCTGGCTTCTTTATTTCCAAACCACGGCCTTGATAAATATCTTCACGTGTGCGCAACTTAAGCAATCCTGCCAATGTCGCTTTCACAACGTTCGATGGGTTGCTAGACCCCAAGGACTTGCTCAGAATGTCTTTGATTCCAACGGATTCCACCACAGAACGAACAGTCTTACCAGCAATAATTCCCGTTCCAGGCGAAGCAGGTCTCAGCAACACCCGCGCACCACCGTATTCACAAATGACTTCGTGAGGGATCGTTGCATCTTTAAGAGACACAACTTGCATGTGAGCCTTCGCCACTTCCCCCCCCTTGCGGATGGCTTCAGAGACTTCCATCGCTTTTCCAAGGCCCAACCCTACTTTGCCACGGCGGTCTCCAGCAACAACCAATGCGCTGAAGCTAAAACGACGACCACCTTTGACAACCTTGGCGGAACGATTGATAAATACAACCTTTTCCGTCAATTCATTCCCTGTTCCAGCTTCTTGGGGCGTATCAATGTTTTCGCCAGCATTACGATTACGACGAGGACCACGGCCAGGGCCGCGATTACCGCCGCCACGAGGGCCACCGTTTGAACTTTTTGGTGATGATTCAGCCACAGTTTTAAATATCTAAAGGTTAAAATTTCAAGCCAGCTTCACGGGCAGCATCCGCCAAGGCCTTCACCTTGCCATGATAACGAGCACCACCGCGATCAAATACAACTTGCGAAACCCCTTTGCTTAACAGGGCTTGCGCAGCTAAAGTACCAATCTTCTTTGCGCTTTCAACGTTGGCCCCAAGCTTTTCCTTATCCGGAGTCGCCTTTGCGCGTGTCGAGGTGGAGGCAATCGTTGCACCGACAGTATCATCAATGAATTGCACGTAAATGTGCTCTCCAGTGAATTTAACAGCCATGCGTGGACGTTCCTTCGTACCTTTGACCTTCTTGCGGATGCGCCAACGGCGCAACTGCGCTAACTTCAATTTTTTATCAGTTCTCATTATATAGAGTCACGGTTTTTGCCGTAACTAAAAATTATTGGACAGTCTTGCCTTCCTTACGGATCACCTTCTCATCGCTGTAACGAACACCTTTACCCTTATAAGGTTCAGGAGGATAGAAAGCACGAATTTCCGCAGCAACTAATCCCACAACTTGCTTGCTCGGACCTTCAATGGTTAATTTTGTGTTTTCTGCAACAGTCACCTTCACCTGGTCAGGGATTGGGTAATTAATCGGATGTGAGTATCCCAAGCTCAGATTAACATTTTTCCCTTGGACTGCCGCTTTGAAACCGACCCCCTGAATTTCGAGCTTCTTAACAAAACCTTCACTCACCCCAACAACCATGTTATGCACCAAGGCACGACTCAACCCGTGCAAAGCCTTCGCTTGGTCATCATCGCCATCGCGGCTGACAATAAGGTGATTACCATCTTGCTTGATCGAAGTTCTGTGCGGGAGCTCAACATCGAGCTTCCCTTTTGGACCTTCGATAAAAACTTTTTGACCTTTGATTTCCACCTTTACTTTGGGTGGAATGGCCACAGGCATTTTTCCAATTCGAGACATAAACAAATTCCTACCAGACTATACAAAGCATCTCACCGCCAACGTTCTTCTTCCGAGCCTGAACAGCGGTCATAACGCCTTCAGATGTAGAAAGAATAGCTGTGCCCAAACCACCGAGCACACGTGGAATCTCCTTTGCACCAGAATATTGGCGCAAACCAGGCTTGCTGACACGTCGCAGGCCCACTATAACAGGCTTTCTGCCAACGTATTTCAATTTAATTTTAATTGTTTTCTTCGGCTTGTCTTCAACCGCAACCTCAGAAACATAGCCTTCGCGCTTTAAAAGCTGCGCGATGCTCTCTTTGAGCTTCGAATGCGGGATTTCAACCTGCGGCAACAAGGCCGAATTGGCGTTGCGCAGCCGCGTGAGCATATCAGAAATGGGGTCAGTCATAATTTTACCAGCTTGCCTTTGTCACGCCGGGAATAATTCCCTGCAGCGCAGCTTGTCGGAAAGTCAAACGCGAACAACCGAATTTGCGAATGTAACCATGCCTACGGCCAGAAATCGAGCAACGATTCACAACTCTGGTTGGGCTTGCATTACGCGGCAATTTTGAAAGCCCGGCATAATCACCCTTTGCCTTCAACTCCGCACGAATAGCCGCATACTTCTTGACGGCCTCGGCCTTTTTCTTATTTCGCTCTATCCAAGATTTTTTTGCCATAACAATTTTCGTTTATTTCACAGCAAAGGGCATTCCCAACAACTTCAACAAATCATAGGCTTCCGCGTTGGTTGGTGCATTTGTAACAAAAGTGATATCCATTCCCTGAGGTCTCTTGATTTTTTCAAGCTCGATTTCCGGAAAAATCGTTTGATCAGCCAACCCCATCGAGTAATTGCCACGACCATCAAATCCCCTCGGTGACACACCTCGAAAATCGCGAATACGTGGTAGCGCTGCAGCAACCAGACGATCTAAAAATTCATACATCACTTCACGGCGCAATGTCACCCGGCAACCAATTGCCTGTCCATCGCGCAGTTTAAAGTTAGCAATGCTGTGACGGGAAATATTGATGATTGGCTTGCGTCCGGTGATTTGTGCAAGATCATGCACCGCATCCTCAACAGCACCCTTTTCAAGGGAGGCGCTCACGCCCATGTGAACGACAATCTTTTCCAAATGAGGAATCTGATGGACGTTCTGATATTTGCGCTTCTCCTGGAGAGCTGGGCGCACTTCGTTCAGATATTTTTCTAAAAGTCTGGGTTTCATTATTCGCTTTTTCCCGGATTTTGCCGGGGCGTTTTTTCAATTTCTTACCAATTAGGACGCGGCAGTTGCCTTCTTGTTTTTACCTCCGCGGGCATCAAATTCGGTGGCACGAACCACATTGGAAATGTGGATGGAGCCTTCGCGTTCGATGATAGCCCCCTGCGGATGTTGGTTGTTTTTCTTCGTATGCCGCTTGATCATCTTAATTCCTTCAACCACAACACGATTTTTCTTCGTGAGGACTTCAAGAATCTTACCCCGTTTGCCGATTTCGGATCCGGCAATAACGACGATCTCATCACCCTTCTTAACGTGTGCTTTTGCCATAATTAGATAACTTCTGGTGCGAGGGAAATGATTTTCATGAACTTCATCTCACGGAGTTCACGGGCGACTGGTCCAAAAATACGAGTGCCTCGCGGATTGTGTTCTTTGTCAATAATAACAATCGCGTTATTATCGAAACGCAGGTAGGAACCGTCTGACCGGCGTATGGTTTGCTTTGTGCGGACGATCACCGCATCAACAACATCCCCTTTTTTCACTGTGCCGTCAGGAGCTGCTTCCTTGATGTGCGCCTTAATGACATCGCCAATGTGGGCATACATCTGGTTGCGCCCTGTCACGCCGATTGCGGCAGCACGCTTTGCGCCGGTGTTATCGGCAACGTCTAAAATGGAACGAATCTGTAACATAACCTAAATTTTAATTGGCAGGAGCCACCACATCAGTGTTGTGCTCGACAACCTGGATCAGGCGCCAGCGTTTAAGCTTTGAAAGCGGCCGTGTCTCACGGATCAGGACAACATCCCCGATCTTTGCTTCGCCCTTTTCATCATGGGCGTAAAACCTTGAGTATTCAGTCACCACTTTCTTGAAGCGCGGATGCGGGAAACGGCGCTCGACGCTCACAACGATTGTCTTGGCCATTTTGCTGGCAATCACCTTGCCAAGGCGCTCTTTACGGTGTCCACGAACGGTCTTGATAGTTTCAGGCATAACGATTCAAATTAGGCCGCTTGTGTGCGAAGTTGGGAGATGCGGGTTTCGATCCGCGCCACATCACGGCGCAGACTGCGCAGACGAGCCGGCTTTTCAAGCTGGCTACTCGCCTGCTGCAAGCGCAGGTTAAAAATCTCCTGGCGCAGGTCACGGCTCTTGGCCGCTAATTCCTGTTTCGACAAATCTTTGATTTCCGACATCTTCATATTCGATCAAGCGTGTTTTTGGCGCGAAATAAATTTGGTTTTGATTGGCAGTTTTGTTGCAGCCAAACGCATGGATTCACGAGCCACTGCTTCGGGAACGCCATCCACTTCAAAGATAATGTTTGCCGGACGAATCACAGCAATCCATGTCTCCACCGGTCCCTTGCCTTTACCCATACGAGTTTCCAACGGCTTCTTTGTAAAGGATTTCTGTGGGAATATGCGAATCCACACTTTTCCGCGGCGCTTCATGTAACGGGTCACAGCAACACGTGCCGCTTCAATCTGTTTTGTGTCGAGCCAGGCGCGGTCAAGCGACTGGAGTGCATATTCGCCAAAAGAGATTGTTGCACCGCCCTGGGCCAAGCCAGTACGGCTTCCCCGCTGCATTTTGCGGTACTTCACTCTTGCGGGCATCATTGGCATAACAATATCCTTCTAAAAATTTAATTAGCAGCTGCAGGTGCAGGAGCTGGTTGTTGTTGTTGCTGCTGCGGTTGCGCTTGCTGTTCCTTTGCTTCAAACTTCGTCTCACCTTTGCAAATCCAGCACTTTACTCCAAGCTTGCCATACATTGTATTGGCTTCAGCAAATCCGTAATCGATGTTCGCACGCAGTGTATGCAGGGGAACGCTGCCTTCATGGTATTTCTCCACACGGGCAATTTCAGCTCCACCCAAGCGACCACCCACACGAACTTTAATTCCATCAGCACCAAAATCCATTGCCACTTGGACCGCTTTTTTCAGGGCACGGCGGAATGAAACACGACGTTCCAATTGGACGGCGACGTTTTCGGCCACGAGCTGCGCATCCATCTCAGGCTGTTTAACTTCCTGGATGTCAACGTAGACTTCCTTACCCGTCATCTTGCTCAATTCTTCCTTGAGTTTATCAATCTCAGCTCCCTTGCGTCCGATGACAACACCGGGACGGGCTGTGAAGATAGTAATGCGGCAACGGGAGGCAGCACGTTCAATCTGAATCTTTGAAACCGAGGCTCCTTCGAGTTTCGATTTAAGAATTTGTCGAATTTTATAGTCTTCGGCAAGAAGTTTCCCAAATTCTTTTTTTTCGGCAAACCACTTGGAGGTCCAGTCGCGATTTACTGCGACTCGCAAGCCGATTGGATTAGTTTTTTGACCCATATCGATTATTCGTCTGAAAGAACAATTTTAACGTGGCAACTGCGCTTCAAAATTGGGCCGGCAGAACCGCGGGCTTTTGGAGTGAAACGCTTGATCGTGCTGGCTGTGCCTGCAACGGCTTCGCGAACACGCAAATTCTCGGGTTTTACAGCAGCAAATTTTCCGTTCCGTCCTTGGTCCTCTGCGTTGGCAATAGCAGACTTGAGCGTTTTTTCTACGACGCGCGCACCCTTGCGTGGGACAACAGCCAAGACGGCTTGTGCCTGCAGGGCAGGCAGCCCTTGAATCTGTCGCACAACTTCGCGCATCTTCTGCGCAGACATGCGAACGTTCCGAGTAATAGCTTGAACTTGCATATTTATTTCGCTTCCGCTTTGGCCGTATGAGCACCGTGTTTCTTAAATGTGCGAGTCAATGAAAACTCACCAAGGCGGTGTCCAACCATGTTTTCTGTTACGAACACAGGGTTGAAGACTTTGCCGTTATGCACGTTGAATGTCAACCCAACAAAGTCGGGAGTGATCATCGAGCGGCGTGACCAAGTCTTAATTGGTGCTTTTGACTTCGTGTCTTTGGCTTTCTGGATTTTTTCCAGAATGTGGCCGTCCACAAATGGACCTTTTTTAATTGAGCGTCCCATATCGTTACTTGTTCTTCATTGGCCGACCATCACGGCGCACTATGATAAAGCGATTTGAATATTTCCGTTTGTTACGAGTGCGGTATCCCTTGGCAATGAGTCCCCAAGGAGAAGTCAACTGTTGCCAGCCACCACCGCTCTTTGCCTTGCCTGCGCCACCACCGTTGGGATGGTCCACTGGGTTGCGCACCACACCGCGGCTGATGCCCCGGTGTCCACGATGACGGGTACGGCCCGCCTTGCCCAAAAGGATGTTTTCGTGCTCGATATTGCCAATCTGACCAATCGTCGCATAGCAATTCTCATTCACACGACGAATTTCGCCTGATGGCAAACGAAGTTGAGCATATCCCTCTGCTCGGGACATCAAAACTGCCGAGCCACCGGCTGTGCGAACCAGCTGGCCACCGCATCCTACAGAAATTTCAATATTGTGAACAGCCAAGCCAACGGGAACATTCTTCAGTGGCAGGCAATTGCCAACTTCCGGTTCCGCTGTGGCACCGTTCATCAATTTTGCGCCGACCTTAAGGCCATCCGGTGCAATAATATATCTTTTTTCCCCGTCTTTGTATTTTAGCAAAGCCAAATGGGCACTACGGATTGGATCATATTCAATTCCAAGCACTTCAGCTTCAATACCGTATTTATTGCGTTTGAAATCAACTTTACGATAGAATTGTTTGTGTCCGCCACCAATGCCGCGTGCTGTCACGCGTCCATAGCAATTGCGGCCACCACTCTTCTTTCGGATTTCAATAAGCTTCCGTTCCGGTGTGCTTTTTGTGATCTCATCGAATGATGCGATCGTCACATACCGTGATGACGGAGTAAGGGGTCTGAATGTTTTTACTGGCATACTGTACTCCTATTAGGCCAAAACGATCTTATCCCCTTCTTTCAACGTAACGATTGCCTTCTTCCAATCTGAGGTTTTTCCTTCGGCTGGCTGGCGTTGGCGGCGGGGTTTGCCACGAACGCTCATCGTGTTCACATCAAGGACCTTCACCTTGAACAATTCCTGAACCGCCTGGCGGATCTGGATTTTATTCGCGCGACGATCGGCAATGACAGTGTACTGGTTAAGTTTATCCGACTGCCGTGTGCCTTTTTCAGTCACGCGAACGGTTTTGATTATTTCAAAAGAGTTCATTGGCTATTCCTTGCTCAGACGTTGCTCGAGGGTTTCAAAAGCGCCGCGGGTGAATACCACCTTGTCGCTGCGGAGAAATTGATATGTGTTCAGACTGTCACTTGTGGTGACATCGGCATAACACACGTTGCGGCTTGCCAGAAGCAGGTTTTTATCGAGCGCCTGGGTAACAACCAAAGCAGTGCCGTCAATTTTTAATGAATTCAAAATTCCGACAAATTCTTTAGTCTTTGCGCTTCCCAGCTTGATGTCATCAACAACCATGACATCACCATTCTTGATGCGCTCACTTAACGCTTTGATCAAGGCGGTCACTTTCGTTGCGCGACTAATTGTCTTTCTAAAATCTCGAGGTTTGGGGCCAAAAACAACGCCACCTCCAACCCAAAGGGGTGAAGCAAAGGAACCTGCGCGTGCGCGGCCTGTTCCCTTTTGGCGCCATGGCTTCTTATTGGAGCCATTAACCTCGCCAACGTTCTTTGTGCAGGCGGTTCCAGTGCGTTGGGCTGCGTTGTAAGCAACAACAACGTCATGAACTGCTTGCGTTGCTTTCCCATTTTCAATAAGAGGGATCTTAACCTCCAACTCACCCTGGTCTTTACCCTGAATGTCTTTTACCGTTAGCTTCATATGTTATTTCTTCTTGGCCGGGGCGGCTGCTTTCTTTTCTTTGTCCTTTGAAGCTTCTTTCACCACTTCCTTACCAGCTTGGTAATCCTCGTGATGGAGTTTTGCTGCCAATTTGCGCTTGGCGCGTTCAGAACCCTTGGGAAGCTTCTTGGCTTCGCGAATTAAAACGTAATCATTATTAGATCCTGGGATTGCTCCCTTGATCAGAAGGAGGTTTTCCGCATCTCTGACCTGAACGATTTCAAGGTTTTGAGTTGTGCGTTGAACCTGGCCCATGTGTCCAGGCATCCTCATTCCCTTCATGACAGTGCCGGGGAACAAGCGCTGGCCGATTGCGCCTGAACGACGGCGCCAACCTTTTGAACCGTGAGTGGCATCACCACCACGAAAAGCGTGGCGACCCACAACACCTTCAAATCCACGACCTTTTGTCACGCCGATCGCATCGATAAAGTCTCCAACTGCAAAAAGCTTTGCCCCCACCACATCACCGGCTTTAACTTGGGCACTAAAATCACGAAATTCATGAACCCGTTTTACTGGGGTGGCACCGAATTTCTTGAAATGTCCAAGGAGTGCTTTCGTTACGCGTTGCTCTTTTTGATCATCAAAACCAAGTTGAACAGCATTGTATCCATCACTCTCAACCGTCTTGATTTGGATGACGCGATTGGGCCCCACGAGAACAATAGTTACTGGAACCAGAACGCCATGGGAATCGTAGACACTGGTCTGACCTAATTTTTTACCTAAAAGTCCGAGCATATGCTTTAAATCTTGATGGTAATGTCGACTCCGGCTGGGAGATTCAGTTTCTTGAGTTCATCCACAGTCTTGGCAGTGGGTTCGATAATGTCGAGCAGACGCTTATGCGTCCGTTGTTCAAAAGTTTCCTGTGACTTCTTATCTGCGTGAGGTGATCGCAGAACAGTGAAGCGTTCAACCCGTGTGGGAAGAGGGATTGGACCGGCGACTCGGGCGCCAGTACGTTTGACAGTCTCGACGATGTCATGGGCCGATTGGTCAATGACACGATGGTCGTAGGCCTTCAGTCGAATACGAATGCGTTGTCCAGCCATAATACAAAGAACAATTTACAAATGTTAACTACGTGCAGCGGGTTTTTTACCAGCAGCTTCCAAAATTACGTTAAGCACACTCTGCGGCACCTGTTCAAAATTCAGCGGTTCCATAGAATAGGAAGCGCGGCCCTTTGAGAGGGAACGAATCGCCGTGGCGTAGCCGAACATTTCGGCCAGAGGAACGTTGGCGTTAAGTATAGTCTGACCATTCTTGGCGTCAATGCCAAAAATAGTTCCACGACGACGATTTATATCACCGAGCAGGTCGCCCTGGTATTCATCAGGTGTGGTCACTTCCACTTTCATGATGGGTTCCAGGAGAATTGGGCCCGCTTTTTTGAATGCGTCTTTCACCGCAAAAATACCAGCCATCTTGAACGCCAGTTCATTGGAGTCGACTTCATGGAAGGATCCATCATAGATGGAAACTTTCATGTCAATCACCTGGTAACCAGCGTAAACGCCACTGTGACAGGCTTCGTTGATTCCGTCGATAATGGCAGGAATAAATTCCTTTGGAACTGCGCCACCAACAATGTCGTTCTCGATTTCAATTCCTTTGCCCTTCTCGTTCGGAGCAACGTGAATGCAGGCGTGTCCATATTGACCACGACCACCAGACTGACGAATATATTTACCTTCGCCGTCAGCTTTCTTGGTAATGGTTTCGCGATAAGCGATCTGGGGAGCTCCAGTAGCAGCGTCCACCTTGAATTCACGCTTCAAGCGATCAATAATGATGTCCAAGTGAAGTTCACCCATGCCAGCAATAATAAGTTGGCTTGTGTCCTCATTGGTGTAACAACGGAACGTTGGGTCTTCTTCAGCCAAACGTTGGAGACCTTCACCCAATTTATCACGGTCAGCCTTTGTCTTTGGCTCAACCGCCATGCTGATAACTGGCTCAGGAAACGTTGGCGGTTCCAGAGTAATATCAAAGTTTTCGTCGCAGAGTGTGTCACCTGTTGTGATGTTTCTCAATCCGACGAGAGCCGCAATGTCTCCGGCATAAACCTGCTCAACATCCTTACGCTCGCTGCCTTGAATGATCATCAATCGGCTAACGCGTTCGCGTTTGCGAGTGCGAGGATTATAAATCGTATCACCCTTTTTCAACTGTCCAGAATACACGCGGAAGAACACCAGTTTTCCAGCGTAAGGATCTGTCCAAAGTTTGAATGCCAGCGAGCAGAATTTATTGAAATCGCTTGCATCAACTTTTACAACATTTTCTGTTCCGGGTTCAACACCTTCAGCAGCAGGAATGTCCAGAGGGCTAGGCAGATAGTCAATAACCGCGTCGATCAAGGGTTGAACACCTTTTTTCTTAAAGGCGGATCCAGGAATAACTGGAACCATTTCAATCTTGACGGTTAAGCGGCGAATGGCAGCCTTCAGTTGTTGGGCGCTGACTGGCTTTTCTTCGATCACCAATTCAGCAATCGCATCATCCTTGTTGGCAACTGCATCAACCAGTTCATGGAGAGCCTCAGCTGCCTTTTCTTTCAGGGCATCAGGAACTTCCCGAATTTCGTAGCGAAGTCCTTCTTTTTCAATATCCCCTTCTCCCCAGTAGATGGCCTTCTGGTTTACGACGTCAATGACACCTGCAAATTTTTCTTCGGCACCAATGGGCAGATAGACGGGATAGGCATACGCATTGAGTTTCTTGCGCATGTCGTGAAGAGCATTTTCAAAGTTGGCACCTGTGCGGTCCATCTTATTGACGAAGGCAATACGAGGAACCTTGTACTTGGTAGCTTGGCGCCACACTGTTTCTGACTGGGGTTGCACACCGGCAACACCGCAGAATACAGCAACTGCACCATCCAGCACGCGCATTGAGCGTTCCACTTCAGCAGTGAAATCGACGTGCCCTGGAGTATCAATGATATTGACGCGATGCCCGACGCCTGTGAAAAGTTTCTCAATTCCAGGCTCATTCTTCTGTGTCCAGAAGCAGGTGACAGCGGCGGAGGTAATTGTAATGCCGCGTTCACGTTCCTGTTCCATCCAGTCGGTAACGGTATTTCCGTCGTCGACATCACCAATCTTGTGAATGAGTCCTGTGTAAAACAGGATACGTTCGGTGGTGGTTGTCTTACCAGCGTCGATGTGAGCCGCAATACCAATATTGCGAGTGTGCTCCATCGTATATTGACGTCCGGGGGCGTTTACCGCCTTATTATCTGTCGTATTATCTGCCATGACTAGAGAATGAAAATGCCCCGATTACTTTCGGCCTTCGGGGCGTTAAAACCTGTCGAATCCTACCAGCGAAAATGTGCAAAAGCCTTATTTGCTTGGGCCATCTTGTGAACTTCGTCACGTTTCCGAATTGCGTTTCCCTGACCTTGAAAGGCTTCGAGAATTTCCGCAGCAAGCGCCTCTTTCATGGCAACTCCTTTGCGGGCATCGGCAAAATCAACCAACCAGCGCATCGCCAACGAAAGCTGTCTTTCAACAGGCACTTCCATGGGCACTTGGTAGGTGGCACCACCAACACGGCGGGGCTTGACCTCCAAGCGGGGCTTGGCATTATCCACAGCGCGTTGCAGGATTTCCAATGGGTTACTGGCTGGATTTTTCTCGGCAATTTGATCAAAAGCTCCGTAGACAATACGTTGAGCTGTTGATTTCTTTCCACTCACCATGACGGTGTTCACCAGTCGGGAGACAAGCGTGCTGTGATACTTGCTGTCTTCCACTAACGGTCTTTTTACTGCTTGACGACGTCGGGACATAAAAAATTATTTCTTAGCGGCGGCTGCTGATGCTGCTGCGGCAGCGGCTCCAGCTTTTCCAGCCTTCGGGCGTTTCACACCATATTTGGAACGGCTGACACGGCGTTTTTCCACACCGGCGGCATCGAGAGTTCCGCGAACGATATGGTAACGAACACCTGGCAAATCCTTAACACGTCCACCGCGAACCAAAACGATTGAGTGTTCCTGCAAATTGTGTCCCTCATCGGGAATGTAGGCGATCACTTCAAAGCCATTGGTCAAACGCACTTTGGCCACTTTACGCATGGCAGAGTTTGGCTTCTTTGGAGTGCGTGTCATTACTTGAATGCAAACCCCACGACGATAGGGCGATGTCTGCAAGGCCGGAGCCTTGGACTTGCTTCGCAACTTATTTCGCCCAAAACGGACGAGCTGATTAATTGTCGGCATTTGACGTAACTGTTTTCACCGTTTCTCACAAGGAAACGGAGCGCGGAATATAAATAAAGGCCTCTCCCCTTGCAACAAGTATTTCAAAATATTGTGCAAATCCCCTGTTTTAAGGGCAAAATATAGCGCCCATAAACGTTTCCTCCTGCTAAGGATTTGACGCCTATGACCGTATCTTTTCGATTTATCATTCCCAAATCATCTTTTCCATTGGGAATTTTCCGTTGATAAACCGCTTTTTATTTTTACCACTAGCTAAAATAGCACTAGCGGCGAGGTGTGACTTTGCCCTCACTTTTGAACAAACGCAAGGGGAATTTTTTAAAAATCGTATTTTTAGGTTCTATTTTTGTTTTTACCCGGAAAATTCAAATCATTGATTACTCCTTATTTTACAGGGATTTTGATCGTTTTTACCCTCAGCGGTTCTGTATTTATTTTTCTTGAATTCCCTCACTCAAAAATGAGTCAATTTGTTGCAACAAACTCCATTTTCCCAAATGAAATCTTTTAGCGCATTTTTTGTGTTGTTTTTTGTGTCGTGCTTTGCTTGGGCTTCGGATCATGGCAAGGATACGGATTGGCTTAGCAATGCTCAAATGGGGGCTTTCATGCACTTCCTCCCCGACCGAACAAACGGAATGAAGCTTGTTAAACAATTTGATATTGAGTCACTTGCAACGCAATTAAAGACCATTGGGGCACGTTATTTTGTCTTCACTTTGGGGCAGAATTCGGGATATTTCAATTCGCCTAACGTCACCTATGATCGCCGACTCAATGTAAAACCGGGGGATCGTTGCTCCACACGAGATTTGCCACTGGATTTATATCGAGCACTCACCCCCAAGGGGATCAAGTTGATGCTTTATCTTCCTTGTCAGGTCCCCAATCAGGATGTTGCCGCGCAAAGGGCTTTTGGTCTTCAGGAAGGTCCGGCAGATCAGGCGTTGAGTCTGGAGTTTGCCCAGAAGTGGGCTGCGGTCATTCAGGAATGGTCTGATCGTTATGGGGACAAGGTCGCTGGCTGGTGGTTCGATGGTGGGTATCAACAGATTCACTTCAATGAGGCAATTGCTGAAGTGTATGCCAAGGCTGTAAAGCATGGAAACCCTCATGCCATTGTCACTTTTAATCCCGGGGTAAGTCTTCAGCGTTATACTCAGGCTGAAGATTACACGGCTGGTGAATTGAACGAGCCTTTTCTGTCTATTCCAACAAACCGTTGGCTCGGAGGTTCGCAATGGCATGCGCTGACTTTTATCGGCGCGAATTGGGGCCAAAGAAACTTGCGTTTTTCGAACGAACAATGGGGCAAATGGGTAAAATCGGTCGTTGCGAACGGAGGCGCTGTCACATTGGACATGGGGCCAAATTATGATTCCACGGCTGGTCCTATCGGGTCGCTGGCGTCGGATCAGGCTAACCAATTTCGCTCAATCAATACCATGATCGTCAATGAGCCTTCCAAGAGGCTAAGGCGTGCCGATAGTTTTTTAGGAATTCACTTTGACTTTCACGCAAACACAGACAGCCAATTTGTCGGTAAAAACACAACACCTGAAATGGTCGAGACGATTATTAATCAGGTGCATCCTGATTATATTCAAACCGACTGCAAGGGGCATCCAGGCTATTCAAGTTACCCCACAAAAGTTGGCAACCCCATTCCCGGGATCGTGGGGGATCCTCTGCGTATTTGGCGTGAGGTGACGGCAAAGCACGGGGTCAGCCTTTACATGCACTATTCCGGTGTTTGGGATTCGCGTTCCATAGCGCTTCACCCGGATTGGGCTGTCATCAATGGTGATGGCAAAACGAATTCAAATGCCACTTCATTTTGGGGGCCTTACGCAGACAGACTTTTGATTCCTCAGCTCAGGGAATTAGAAGGGGAATACGGTGTGGATGGTGCGTGGGTTGATGGTGAGTGTTGGGCGTGCGCCGCAGACTATGGAGAAGCTGCAATCCACGCTTTTCAAAAGGAAACTGGCATCACCTCTGTTCCTCACGGTCCCGCTGATCCCCATTGGTTTGAGTTTCTCCAATTTAATCGGGAGGCTTTTCGCAATTATCTGCGCCATTATGTGGGGGAAGTTAAAAAGACAAATCCCAAAATGCAGCTTTGCAGTAACTGGGCCTTCACAGATTTGATGCCTGAACCGGTGACTGCTCCGTTGGACTTTCTTTCAGGCGACTATTCCCCACAAGACAGCGTGAACACCGCTCGGATTTCAGCCCGTTATCTGGCCCGTCAAGGTAAGCCCTGGGACTTGATGGCTTGGAGTTTTACAACGGTCGAAGGCACCAATGGTTCAAACAAAAAGAGCGTGGTCCAACTACAGCGTGAAGCCGCAGTTGTGCTTTCACTGGGTGGCGGTTTTCAGGCTTACTTTACACAAAATCGTGACGGATCAGTCCGCACGAATGAGATGTCTGTGATGGCGGAAGTTGCCAAGTTTTGCCGCGCACGCCAGGCTTTCTGCCATCATGCGCAACAAGTTCCCCAGGTCGCCCTGCTCTATTCCACAGCCGATCACTATCGGCGTTGCAACAGCTTGTTTGTTTCCGACACTTCACGTTTTCGCAACACGCTGATCGCCCTGTTGGAAAGCCAGCAGTCCGTTGATATTGTCAGCGAACATCATTTGACAGGCCACATGAAGAATTTTCCGATGATCATCGTGCCGGATTGCGATTATCTGGAACCCGCTTTTAAACAAGAGTTGGTCGATTACGTGAAGAACGGGGGGAATCTGCTGCTGACCGGTCCAAAATCAGCGTCCATGTTTGCGCCTGAGCTTGGCATTACTACGGCACAGACCGTTTTGGCAACCAATTGGGTTCTTAAGACTGTTTCAAAAACGGGCACAACATCTCAATTGTCAATCAATGGAACCGTTCAGAAAGTCACGCTTTCTAACAACGCAAAACCGTTTGCCGTTGTAACAGGAGCTGAGGGGCAGACGTCAGCCACATCAATCCGCGCTCTTGGAAAAGGTAGGATTGCCGCAACCTATTTCGAATTCAACAGCCAGAACACAACCAGCGAGCCTGCACGAGAGTTTCTGGTCTCCTTGGTGCATGAACTCTTCCCCTCTCCCATGGTCGAACTCTCCGGTTCTCATGATGTGGACGTCATCGTCAATCGCTTAGACAATCATTTGGCCATCAATCTTGTAAACACCGCAGGCCCCCACGCCACGACGCCAATCTTCGATTCCATTCCTGTTGTTGGCCCACTCCAACTAACCATCCGCCAAGCGACCAAGCCCACAAAAATCACGTTGGAACCGGGCAACGAACCACTTGATTTTGATTATCAAAATGGGGCGATTCATTTGACAGTTCCAAAACTGGAAATTCACAAGGTTGTTTGGGTTCAATAGAACTTTATAAGCTTAAAGCCCATTTCTAGAATAATCCTTTTCCACCAAGGAAGAGGATGACTAGCAACGATGCCACGCTGATGAAGCTCCAGAGGATGACACCTTGGACTCCCGCTCTCCATCCGACCTTTCGTAACGTCTCAGCAGACAATCCCGTTCCAATCAGGAATAAGACAACCGTAAATCCAGCCTTCGCAATGCGCGAAATCTCAGGTGTCCATGAATCAATTCCCGGCACAAAACTCCGAATCAGTGAAGCCACGAGAAATAATCCAATGAACCAGGGCACAGCCACCTTTATTTTCTTGGCATGTGCCTTTGTCAAATCTGTTTCATTACCTTTTCTTCTCTGGCTATAGAACCAGCCAATGGCCAGCGTAACCGGCACAATCCAGAGTGTTCGGGATAATTTCACCGCGGTAGCCACTTCCAACGATTGCGGACCGTAAACCATGGACGCACCGACAACGGATGAGATGTCATGAATTGCAACGCCTGACCACACGCCAAATTGCGGTTGGCTCAGGGCCAAAAGATGACCAAGAAACGGGAACAAGTAGAGTGATACCGCATTCAGTAAAAACACTGTTCCCATGGCCACTGCAATCTCCCCCTCGGATACCGTGATGACCGAACTCACCGCAGCGATGGCCGAGCCACCACAAATCGCGGTTCCAGCAGAAATCAGCGTGGAGGTGCTCCGCGTGATTCCAATCCACCGACCGACCCAATATCCGAGCAACAAAGTCGTGCCAATCGTAATCGCGGCAAACACCGCGCCGCGCATTCCCACTTCCAATATCGTCGGCAGGTTCATTCCAAAGCCGAGCAACACAACACAACTTTGCAAAAGCCACTTGCTTATTTTGCCACCTGACTTTGGAATCGGGCTTCCAAACGTGAGGGCGAGAATCATCCCCAGAATCAATGCCAACGGCGGACTCCCCCAAACCAATAAAACCCACACCACTCCAATGAATAATCCCCATTGGATTTTCCGCTGATGAGGGAACATTTTCTTTTCGTTTTTGGCAGAACCGTCTGCATTTTTTTTATCATTCAAGCCTGTCGAAGGCGTTCCAGCATTTGATCTGAAAAGATTCATTGGGGCTTACATTAACCGTTTTCTTAACATAACAATAATACATTGTTTCTATATAATACATCACTACTGTCCGGTTTAAATTGTTGTAACATTGATATTCCTGCGGTATTTCAAGGGTGAAATGGGGATCGTGAGTTTTTTCGATTTCATTTTGAAAGGCATCTTCTCCAAGTTCCTTACCATTTTTGGTGGTAAAAGAACTCTTCATGAATCAAGGCCGAACGGTGTTTGCCCAATTGATGGACGAACTCCCCAAATACGAATTTCAAAAGTGTGTCCAGCGTTATGACGGAAACAAGCATGTGCGCACCTTGCCTGCTTATGAACACTTTCTGGTGCTGGCTTTTGCTCAACTGACTTACAGGGAAAGTTTGCGCGATATTGAGACCTGTCTCTGTGCTCTGGGGGCAAAACTTTACCATAGCGGCATTGCCCGTCCCACAGCCCGAACCACTCTGGCCGATGCCAATGAAAAACGGAATTCCCGCATATTCTCCGATTTTGCGCATGTTCTCATCAAGCTGGCCGCTGAGCTTTATGCCAATGAGCCTTTCGGTGTAGAACTCAAACAAGCGGCTTATGCTTTGGATTCAACAACCATTGATCTGTGCTTGTCTTTGTTTCCCTGGGCCAAATTCCGGCAAACAAAAGCCGCCATCAAACTCCATACACTGCTGGCTTTACGTGGCAATTTTCCCTCGGTGGTCATTCTGACGACTGGAAAAATTCACGATGTCCATATTCTCGATGAATTGAACTATGAGCCGGGCGCTTTTTACATTGTTGATCGAGGCTATTTGGACTTTGCCCGGCTCTACCACCTGCACCAGAGCGGTGCCTTCTTCGTGACTCGGGCCAGGAGTAACTTTCGCTCACGACGGCGCTACTCTCATACAGTTGACAAAAGCACTGGATTACGCTTTGACCAAACCGTGGTGCTCCGTGGCTTTTATTCTCAACAACAGTATACCGATGTGTTACGTCGGATCGGTTTTTGTGATCCCCAAAACGGCAAGTCGTTGATCTTTCTGACAAACAACTTCACCGAACCAGCATTAACCATTGCGCAACTCTACAAATGCCGATGGCAAGTGGAGTTATTCTTCAAATGGATCAAGCAGCATTTGCGAATCAAAACCTTTTATGGAACCTCGGAAAACGCGGTGCGCATTCAAGTGTGGACAGCCATTTCAGTGTATGTCCTGGTTGCCATTGTTAAAAAACGCCTGCACCTATCTGCCAGTCTATACACTATTTTACAGATTTTGAGCCTTTCACTTTTTGAGAAAATGCCCATTTTACAGGTCCTTTCTCAACAACCCCTCTCACCCAATATGCCCAACACTCACGATCAGCCCGTTTTACCGGGCTTTTAAACCGGACAGCAGTGATAATACATAAATTATAGTTATACCTAATGAATCGCAACCATCTGGCCATTTTTCATGCCGTCGCAGAAACGGGAAGCATCAGCCGGGGGGCTGATCGCCTTCACATCAGCCAGCCAGCGGTTTCAAAACAGATTTCTGAACTGGAACAAACGCTGGGGGTCCGTTTGCTTGACCGTTTTCCAAAGGGGGCACGATTGACAGATATCGGAAAGATCCTGGCCGATTACACCCACCGTCTGGCATCCATCGAAGGGGAAGCCGAACGTGCCATTGATGAATACCGTGGGCTCAAGCGGGGCCGCCTCGCCATTGGCGCCAGCACAACCATCGGCGCTTACCTGCTCCCCAGAATTTTTGCAGATTTCCACCTGCAACATCCCCAGATCGAGCTTCGTCTGGAAATTGCGAATACGAAAAACGTTCAGGGATACCTCATGGATGGCACGATTGAAGTTGCATTGACAGAAGGCTTGATCGAAACGGAGGATTTGGCATCCACCGTCTTCCACCAAGACGAGTTGGTGGTCATCGCGCCGCCCCATCACCGTTTACTGCAACAAAATGAAGTCACCGTAAAGGATTTGTGTCAGGAACCCTGGGTGATGCGCGAAGAGGGCTCGGGAACACGGGCCGTGATTGAGAAAGCGTTAAGAAAACATAAGAGCCGCATCCAAAAAGTCATTTCACTGGCAAGTTCCGAAGCCATTAAACGCGCCGTTGGATGTGGAATGGGAATTGCCATCATCTCGCGGCTTACAATTCCGTTGGAACTGAAGACCAAAACACTGGCCATCGTCCCTGTCAAGAACCTGACCATCCATCGCCCACTTCACATGCAAACCCTGCGCAACCAAAGCCTCAGCAATGCCATGACCGATTTTTTGAAAATTCTTCATGCCGACTTGAAGAAGGAAAACGAAAAGCAGTAAGAGTTGTTTTTTCATTTTCTTTCCTTGCATTTTACTAAATTCAACAAGGCCAAAATTACATAAAAAAAGAAAAGTAAGATTACAAGTTGTCAGGAGTCGCTTTTTTAAGACGCTCTTTATCGGATTCATCCATTATTAAAAAGAAGACCAATAATCACCCGCGGATTTGCTTTAAAGTCTGCCACTCAGAATCCCCGTCACGAGCACATAAATAATCCCCATCAATTTTGTGAGACCGCCACATGTCACATAGTGAACGAATTGAAAAAGGTCCATCTGCTTTATCCTCAATCATGACATACCAAATCACTTGATCAATACGATCTTTGTCAGCCTCTTTTTGCGGAATAATCGTAGGTGTAGTCGGAGCAGGTAAATCAGCACCACAAAAACGGCATTTAAGCGCTTCTAGCTGGATTGTTTCAGCACAAAACGGGCATTTCTTTTTTGTCGCTTTATGCGGCATACGGTTTAATTGATCTGACAAAGCATTCAGAATAACATCTACATTTCTACGGTTTTTTCCAAAAGTGGAATCCACACTTCCAAACAAACCATCCCCTGTAATAAAACCCATTTTATCCGCTCCAGTTTTTGTCCCAGAACTAACCGTAACCATTGTGTTTGAATCTTTGGCAACAAGTGTCACTTCAATATTTTCCCCCCAAGAGAATAAACTTGAGTTAGTTTTGACTATCACACGACCAGCAAGAGCATCTTTGGAATGGACTTCAAAATTTTCCAGCGAACCAATAGCTAATATAAGTGCTTCAAAAACTACGGCACGCTCGAATGGAAATTCCGCATTGGAGGTATTCATAATTCTCGGATATTTTCATAAAGTTATAAGTTTAGTATGGAATTTTCCGCAAGTCATTTATCCCACTTTGTAAGAGGAATTGTTTCTTAGAGTTTGATTTTCCTCCCCTCAATCGATCTGGATTGTTCCCGGCATGTTGAAAGAATTCATGCAGATAGCGTTCACATTCAGAAAACACGAAGACAGAGCGTTTATCCCCCCGTTCGGGATCGCTCTCTGTCTTCACGTTTTCTGATCAATTCTAGAATTTATTGAGGGTTCTCCCTTGCCGAATTCAGCACTCTCCCCCCACATCCAGACCACGAAGGCAGGGCTGCACCTGTAAAGAGCGCCAACCCCAATGCCCCAGAAATCCCAATATAATAATATTGAGTGCAGTAGCTTTAATGTAAGGCTTAAAAGAGGTTGACTTGGAATTATCAGCTAATAACCATTCAAAGAGTGATATTTCCAAATCCAATGAAATGTATATTTAAGGCTGCGTGCATCGTGTTGTTGGGACTATTGCATTGGCCAATTCCCATGCAGGCAGAAAATATTGCCCGGCCAGAGTTGGTCCGTGAAGTTCAGGAAGGTAAGCGCCACGAGGCCCGGGTCTCATGGTGGGGCTTTGATGCAAAAGATTCCACTTCCTTTCTGCAAAGTGCCATTAACTCGAAAGTAAAAAAACTGATCATCGACAAACAGGCGTCTGCATGGATCACAAGCCCGCTAAACGGCGTGAGTGATCAGGAAATTATTTTTGAAGAGGGGGCGGAACTGGTTGCCCTGCGGGGGGCGTTTCATCCAGCAGGGGATTGCATGCTTTCGTATCACGCCTGCTCAAACGTCATTATCCGTGGCGAGAGCAAAAATATCAAACGTCCGTGTGTGCGTATGCGCAAGGCTGATTATCAATCCAGTGCTTATGAAAAATCCGAATGGCGGCATGGACTAAACTTTCTCGGATGCCGCAAAGTGCGGGTGCAAGACCTCACCATTGAACAAACAGGAGGTGATGGCATCTATCTTGGCACGTCAGAAAATAAATCTCCGAACGTGAACGTGGTCATCCGACGTGTTGATTGCAATGACAACCATCGCCAGGGAATCAGTATCATTAGCGCGGAAGACCTGCTGATCGAAGATTGCCTTTTACGCAACACCGATGGAACGGACCCGAAGGCGGGAATTGATTTTGAACCCAATGATCCCAGCGATTCACTGGTCAACTGCGTGCTGCGCGGTTGCATTGCCGAAAACAATGCCGGCACAGGTTTTCAAATATGCCCACAAAGCTTGAGCAGCCGCTCCAAACCCATATCGATTTATTTAAAAAACTGCGTATCCCGCAACAATAAGCAACATGCTGTTCATCTGTGCAGCAACCCAAAGGATCCCGTAAAAGGGCTGTTGCGAATAACTCATCTGGTTTCTGCAAACGATGGCATGGCTGGGCTCTCCGTACAGTTCAATCCGTGTGATGCGGTGCAGATTGAAATGCAGGATTCGGACATTCGTGACGCGTCACAAAAAGATACATCCTTTCCACCGATTTACCTTCAGGGCATTGATTCAGATACCCGGCCTGTTGGCAATATCCATTTCAGAAATGTCACCATCGAAGATGACCTTGATCGTCCGTTTATTAAGATCCGTCGTGATGGGAAAGCCCCCCTACCACGGAACATCACAGGAAGGATCATTCTCGAACACAAAGGACACAAGGAAGCCATCACGTTGAACGAGGTCTGGCTCACGAAATTCAGTCAGCTCCATTCTGCAAAGCCGTAGATGATCCCCCATTAGCGATACTGGCTCTGACAAATCGTGCAGCTTCTTTTCTAAAAGTCGCGGCAAAAATGATGGGAAGTAGGCTTGTGAAAAGAAAATCGAGGTTCAAATTTTCCGCAGAATTATCATTACTTCACAGCATCCTCGCTGAGCCCCAATTTCTGCGCAACGACCTCGATGAATTGCTGTTTGAGAATAGATTTCCGAGATTCGTTCGAGCGAGTGACAAAGAATTTTGATTCCCTTTAGAAATGCCAAAACGCATGGCGATTTAAAGACTTCTGCTTTTACAGTGAATTCACCTGATCTGTCCTGCTCTCGGAATTGTTGGCACTTTCCCCCACATCCAGACAACAAAAGCAGCGGCTGCCCCTGCAAAGAGTGCCAGCCCCAATGAGCCACAAAAACCCATGATAAGATTAAGCGGGCGATTAGGAAAACTCGGATGGAGTGCAGGCTTTGCCACATCTAGAACCCTCACCTTTGAACGATCTATCGCATTTGATTGCTCCGGGGCAACACTTTTATAGACATTCACAATCTGGTTGGCAATCTGCGCGGCAAGCATTCTATCTGAATCGTAAACCCATATTTCAATAACGCTTGAACCACGCACCTGATGAATTTTGATCCTCTTTTGAAGCAATATACACGTGTCATCCAAAGTTAGTTTTTCTGCCCCAAGTCGCCTCGCAAAGGTTTGATCCAGGTTTAAATCCGTTATGACTTTTTCAAGGACCATCTGAGATTTTATAAATTCATATTGGTTTTCTAAAAAATACGGATTAGACACCAGTTTCAAACTAGGGGACCATATTTTTTCAAGCTCAATTCTGACAACACTGCCATATTTCTCGGGAAGCAACCAAAGGGTAAAGACAACAATAGTGCTGTAAACAATTATGAAGGACAGCAAGGCTGTAAATTTGAATGTCTTGCGGGGATTTTGAAAAATATTTTGGGGCATCATATTTCGTCCTTTCAAATTTGAGAGGTGTTCAAGAACAACTGTTTTTGACAGATCAATTAAGGTTCGTATCCAAAGAACAACCAAACCGTTCCAACGCGCCTGATTCCAGGAATCCCGACACTCATCCCGAAAAAGCTGTGCCATGCACTCGCCGTATTCGACACGATGCTCTTTGGGATAGAGTCGTAGCAGGCGCTCGTAACACCACGTAGCCCTATTGATGACTTTGGAATTCATGGAGGCGTATTTCATGGAATGTCAGGCTGGATCATGAAGCAACCCCTTGAGGCGTGCGGTTTGAACTGTGCGAGCATAGCGTTGCGCCTCTTCCCTGGCAACGCGTTTTCCTTCTGCGGTCAATTGGTAATAACGACGGCGTTCGCTGTCCATTTCAGGATCAGGACGTTCGTCCGATTCTTCGATCAATCCAGCTGCCAACAATCGTTTAATGGTTCCATACAACGTTCCCGGCCCCATTTTGACAGAACCTTGGGTTGTCTCCTCAACCTCACGCATGATGGCATAGCCGTGACGTTCACCACTGACCAAGGCCAACAGGATGTGAAACACCGCCGGGGTGAGAGGAACAGGAGGTTCGTGGTTAGATTTGGTAATTGTCATGGTGACTACTACGTTTATGGATATATCTGTTACGGATATATTCTTTTTCTCGTGGTCTGTCCACACAAAAAACACTTTTTGAAAAATTTTATGCAATGCCCTTCGTTTTTCTCTGAACCGATTTGTCTTCCAACGCTTGGAACTTGATCTTGATCTTTCATCGTTGGCCTTTACTCTTGTTCCATGCCTACAGAAGTAGATGTCAAATATGTGGCTTACCTAGCGAGGCTGGCGTTGACGCCCGCTGAAGAGGAAAAGCTTGGCGCGCAGCTCAAAAACATCCTTGGCTATATTGATAAGCTCAACGAATTGGATGTCACTGGCATTGAGCCGACCGCTCATGCGGTCCCTCTGGTGAACGTGATGAGAGCAGACACGCCGACGCCCTCCATGTCACAGGAGGACGCCCTCCGCAATGCACCATTGCAAGCCAATGGATTGTTCATCGTTCCCAAGATTGTGGAATAACCTTTTGATTCGCTCAGGAAAGCCCAACCCGATAATTTCATGTTTAACCATCTGCCCCTATCTGAATTGGCCCAGAAACTTGACCGTCGCGAAACTTCTGCGCGACAGGTCATGGAGGATTGCCTTGCCCAAATCGACCGCGTCGATCCCAAGATTCGCGCTTTTTTAAGTCTCGATCGCGCTGATGCCCTTGCTCAAGCCGACGCCGCCGACAAAGCGCTTGCCTCCGGTTCAAATCACAAAAATCAACCCCTTTTGGGCATTCCGATTGGAATCAAGGACGTTATTTCTGTCAAAAATCAGCCCTTAAATTGTGGTTCCAAGATTCTGGGCAAATTCCGTTCTCCCTACGATGCCACGGTCATTGAAAAGCTGAAACAAGCCGGGGCCATTGTCTTCGGGCGTCTCAACATGGATGAATTTGCGATGGGCAGTTCCACCGAGACATCCGCATTCGGCCTTACCCACAATCCGTGGGACATCACGAGAATTCCTGGTGGTTCCTCCGGCGGTTCCGCAGCCTCAGTAGCGGCGGATGAATGCATTGCCACGCTCGGCTCAGACACCGGCGGTTCCATCCGCCAGCCAGCCGCCCTCTGCGGCGTTGTCGGGCTCAAGCCCACCTATGGCCGCGTCTCCCGCTATGGACTTGTCGCTTTTGCATCGTCCCTCGACCAAATCGGCCCATTTACAAAGGACGTTCGTGATGCCGCAACTATCTTGTCAGTCATCAGTGGTGCTGACCGGCGTGATTCCACAAGTGTTCCCCAACCCGTCCCTGATTATGCCGCGGCTTTGACCGGCAATATCAAGGGGCTCAAGATCGGATTGGCCAAGGAATACATGATTGGTGGACTTGATCCCCAAGTCAGTGCTGCGATGAAGGCGGCAGTCAAACAATTTGAAAGCCTCGGTGCAGAAATTGTGGAAGTCTCCCTGCCCCACACCGATTACGCTGTTGCCACCTATTACATTGTTGCCACCGCCGAAGCCAGTGCGAATCTCGCCCGCTTTGACGGTGTCCGATACTGTGCCCGAGCCGAAGGCGCCGCCGATCCGATCGAACTTTACAGCAAAACGCGTGGAGCTGGATTCGGACCTGAAGTCAAACGCCGCATCATTTTGGGCACCTACGTTTTGAGTAGCGGTTATTACGATGCTTATTACTTGAGGGCACAAAAGGTTCGCACTCTCATTCGGCAGGACTTTTTAAAGGCGTTTGAAAAAGTGGATGTTGTGCTCACCCCAACCACTCCAACCGCCGCCTTCAAAATTGGAGAGAAAACCGACGATCCGCTCCAGATGTATCTCTCGGATATTTTCACCATCTCGTGCAATCTGGCCGGGATTTGCGGCATCAGCATTCCCTGTGGATACACGGAGAATCCAAAACTCCCAATGGGCCTGCAATTGCTCGGCAAACCCTTTGGTGAAGAAACCCTTTTAAGAACCGCCCACGCCTACGAACAAGCCACCGGCTGGAACAAAGTCAAACCTGCTTTGGAGTTCTAGGAGAACGTTATGTCCGCAACCAATTTCAGCACTGCAAATCAGACTTTTCGACAGTTGATTGGTAACGGATTTATCTACCATGTTCCACGTTTTCAAAGGGACTACAGCTGGGGCGAAGATGAATGGGATGATCTGTGGCGTGACATGGAGAACATTCTGGATCCCAATGGGGAACCCGCTCATTACATGGGATACCTTGTTCTTCAGACCAAAGACAACAAAACCTTTGACGTCATTGACGGTCAGCAACGTTTGGCCACTCTGAGTGTCTTCTGTCTGGCCGTTCTGGACAGCCTCAGGAAATTGATAAACAACGGAGTCGATACCAATGACAATGAGCAACGGGAAAAGGAACTCCGCAGCACCTATATTGGTTATCTGGACCCAGTCACGCTTATTCCAAAGAGCAAGGTTAATCTTAATAGAAACAACGATGTTTTCTATCAGACTTATCTTGTTCCACTGCAAAATATTCCGAATCGGGGGTTAAAAGCCACAGACAAACTGCTTCGTAATGCTTTTCTCTGGTTTCAAAAGAAGATTTCAGAACGTTTTATCCGGGGCATGAATGGGGCGAGCCTGGCGGAAATGATTGGTCTGCTGGCAGATAAACTGTTCTTTACAGTAATTACGGTGACAGATGAACTGAACGCCTTTAAGGTTTTCGAAACACTCAATGCTCGTGGCGTTCGGCTCTCATCCACCGATCTTTTAAAAAACTACATATTCTCCGTTGTCCACTCCACAGGAAACAACGAGGTGGAGATGAATATCTTGGAGGGAAAATGGGGTGTCATTGTTGAAAAACTCGAAGCTGAGAAATTTCCCGATTTTCTGCGCTTCCACTGGAACAGCCGGCATTCATTTGTTCGACATTCGGACCTGTTCAAAACAATGCGCGAAACCATCTGCAAGAAAGCCGATGTTTTTCAGTTGCTTCGGGACATGGATGAAGATACGGATATCTACATTCCATTATCCGATCCCAATGATTCCTATTGGACAAATCACCCAGGCAAAAGATACGTCCAGGAATTGCGCATGTTCGGAGTCCGCCAGCCTTTTCCACTGTTGATGGCGGCCTGCAGAACATTAAGCCAGACCGATTTTTCAAATGTTTTGCGGGCATGTAGCATTTGTTCATTTCGTTACAATGTCATTGGCGGACTTGGAACAGGAGAGCAGGAACGCATTTACAATTCAGTGGCTGAAAAGATTCACAAAAAGGAAGTTACAACCGCTTCAACCATCATTGCTTTGTTGCGTCCCATTTATCCGACAGACGAACAATTTCGCGCTGCATTTTCAGAAAAGCAGCTTGACGTTGACAAGGCACGAAATAACCGCGTGGTGCGTTACATCTTGTTCGAGCTGGAACACAGGCTTTCCCAAAAGGACTTTAATACCGAAAGTGACGACAACACAGTCGAGCACATTCTGCCTCAGAATTCGAAGCCTGAAAACTGGCCTGCTTTTTCAAATGACGAACAGGCCGAAGCCGCCGTAAATCGTCTTGGAAATCTCACACTGCTTTCCTGTAAGGAAAACCGGGACTTGGGAGACAAGCCATATTGCGAAAAAAAAATGTCCTATGCGCGCAGCCAATTTTCTTTAACCCAAAAAATTGCTGAACATTACAAAGATTGGACTCCCGACAAAATCGCAGAACGTCAAAAGGAAATGGCAAAAGAGGCAGTTGCCCTCTGGCGTATAGCTCAGTTTTAAACAACGTGTATTTTTGATTTTTAGCACAACATTTTTACTTCATTTACCATGGAATACGAAGCCGTCATCGGTCTGGAAACACACGTCCAGCTCAAAACAAAAACCAAAATGTGGTGCGGATGTGTCAATGAATTCGGCGACCAGCCCAACACCAACGTCTGTCCCGTCTGCCTGGGGCTGCCTGGTGTCATGCCCGTTGCCAATGAAGAGGCCCTGCGCCTGACTGTGCTTACAGGCTTCCTCTTGAATTGCGAGATTCCCCGCTACGCTAAATTTGACCGGAAGAACTACTTCTATCCGGACATGTCAAAAAATTACCAGATCACCCAATACGACAAGCCTTCAACGCGCAATGGTTATCTGGATTTTGAATTAAACGGTGGCATCTCCCGCGTGCGCATCAATCGTGCTCACTTGGAGGAAGACGTCGCCAAAAACTTTCATTTCGACCGTACCAGTGGTGTGGATTTCAACCGCGCTGGCGTCCCCCTGCTTGAAATCGTCACCGAACCCGATATTACCAGCGCCGACATGGCCTATGCCTATTTGAACGCGCTGAAGGAAGTTCTCATTTATGGTGGCATCAGCGATGCCGACATGGAAAAGGGCATGGTCCGTTGCGACGTCAACATCAGCGTCCGCCCCAAAGGCACCACAACGCTCGGCAAAAAGATCGAAATCAAGAACATGAACACCTTTAGCGGGGCACGCCGAGCACTGGAATATGAAATTTCACGTCAGATTGAGGTCCTTGGAAAGGGTGGCCAGCTCGTTCAGGAAACGCGGCGTTGGGACGACGTCGGAGGCATCACCGAAACCATGCGCACCAAGGAAATGGCTCATGATTATCGCTATTTCCCCGAACCCGATCTGATGCCTTTCCAACCGACTGATACATGGCTGGAAGAAGTCCGCAAACGCATTGTGGAATTGCCACTTGCCAAAAAGCAACGCCTCATCAAGGAGTATCAACTCCCCGCATCCGATGCTCAAACCTTTGTCTGGGACGTTCCACTCGGTAATTATTTTGAAAGCGTCGCCAAGAAGTCAAAAAACCCCAAAGCCGTTGCCAACTGGGTCATCAATAATCTTCGTGCAAAACTAACCGAGACCCAAACCACGCTGGCCAACCTTAAATTCAAGCCAGAAGACATTCTGGCGCTGATCGATTTGGTGGACAGTGGGAAAATCAGTGTTCGCATTGCCCAGGATGTCTTTGGTGAAATGTTTACCACAGGCACTGCCCCTGCCCAGATCGTTGAAAAGAAGGGATTGACCCAAGTCAGCGACACTGGAGCCATCGAGAAATTCTGCGATCAAGTCATCGCCGCCAATCCAAAGAGCGTTGAAGACTACCGCGCCGGAAAAGTGGCTGCACTGAACTTTCTCAAAGGCCAAGTCATGAAATTGAGCAAAGGCAAAGCCAATCCAGGCGTTGCAGGCGAGATGCTCCAAAAGAAGCTCAAATAAGGCGGATTTTATCCATTAACGGTTCCAAGTCGCGATCCATCAAGGCAATGGCCTTGATGGCATCGCGGCCTTTGAGCAATATCGCCTCGTTCAAACGCCTCCACGCGGCTTCCTTATTTCCCATCTGGCATTGATAACAAGCCAGATTATAACGCACGAGCCAATTTCGACTGAACCGGCTCAATACACCTTCCAAGATTGTATTAGCCTCCGGGGTACGTTTCAATTCATGCAATGCGTAGGCCAGATGCAGCCATCCGGAAGCCCGTTTTGGAGACAATTCCGTCAGCATTTTCCCGACCTTGGCGCATTCCTCCCACTTTTTCTCGGCTGCCTCAACGTCAAACCGCACCTCCAGAACGTCGGGATGCGAAAAGTTCTCCTCGGAAATCTGCTCCAGCTCATGCCGGGCTTCTGTTGGATTTCCCAATTCCAGCCATCCAGTCGCGGCCAAAAGATAGTGTGTATCCGGTGGTTCTATAACTTTCATTAACGAATCCAGCATTGACCAAACGGCCAAAAACACAAGAATGAAGCAAAGGCTAAACTATTTTGGATGAACAAACACAGAAGTTTGCCTGTCAATGAGCCAGAAATATCTATATGTCAATGAATACAGGTATCAGTGCGATAAATGACGAGGTTCAAAAGGCCAGCGCCTTCGTGCGCCCCCTTTTTAGCGAGATGAGCAAGGTCGTCGTCGGTCAGAATTATCTGGTCGAACGCCTCACAATAGGCCTCCTCGCCAATGGACACGTCCTGCTGGAAGGCGTCCCCGGATTGGCCAAAACCCTGGCAGTCAAAACTCTTGCCAACTGCCTGAACGTCAAGTTCTCCCGCATTCAATTTACCCCAGACCTTCTGCCTGCGGATTTGGTGGGAACTCAGGTTTACAATCCACAGAACGGCAATTTCACCACCCGGCGCGGTCCCATCTTTGCCAATGTTGTGCTGGCCGATGAAATCAACCGCGCTCCAGCAAAGGTCCAAAGCGCCCTCCTTGAGGCCATGCAGGAAAAACAGGTCACGATTGGGGATCAAACCTACAAGCTTGAAGAACCGTTCATCGTTCTGGCCACCCAAAACCCGATTGAACAGGAAGGCACCTATCCACTGCCAGAAGCCCAAGTCGACCGCTTCATGCTCAAACTCAAGATCGTCTATCCGACGCGAGGAGAAGAGCGCCAGATTCTGGATCTCATGGCCAAGACCTCCATCCCGCCAGAGGCAAAGCCCGTTGTCACGCCCCAGGACATTCTCAAAGCCCGGCAGGTCATCAATGACATCTACATCGATGACAAAGTGAAGGATTACATCGTTGATGTTGTCTGCGCCACCCGCAATCCCGAAGAATACAAACTGACAGGGATGCAAGGCATGATCCAGCTTGGGGCCTCACCGCGCGCCACCATTGCTCTCACTCTTGCCGCAAAAGCCTACGCCTTCATCAAAGGTCGCGGCTACGTCACCCCTCAAGATGTCAAAAGCATCGGCATAGATGTTCTCCGCCACCGCGTCAGCGTCACCTACGAAGCGGAAGCCGAAGAAAAGACAAGCGAGGAAATCGTCAATAAGATCTTCAACGAGCTGCCTGTGCCTTGAGAAAAAGCGAAACAAGATTTCGACTGGAATAGGAAAGTGGATTCTGTGGATAAATGAGGCAAAGACTTCACATTTTAATAGGTGGATCCGACAAGCAAAATGGGGATTTTTCACTTGTCAGACGATTGGCCTATATTGGTGGTAATGCAAACTGGGGCTGTTTAAAAACAGTGAAACCTGGAGACCCAGTGCTAATATACATTCGTCAACCGCCTGGTGCTTTTGTTACTGAAGCAAAAGTAATGGCAAATCCTAAAAAAGGTAAACCTGGAGATTATCCCTACCGGGCAAAAGTCGGTAAATTTAAATTACTGCCAAACCAACTTGGAATTCGTGAATTAAAAAGTGAATTTCCTCATTGGAGTTGGTTGCGTTATCCCCGAAGAGGCACCGTTGTTCCTGAAAATCTAGTTGATCGTCTCTGGCATCTTGTTCATGAAAAACAATCACATGTTCAAATTATCATTTCAAATTCTAGATATGGTCTTCAGCAAATAGAAAAATTAAATAAGTCGGATAAATCTGTTTATTGGGCAGCCCCTAAAAACACACAGGCAGGAGATTCGATTTTATTTTATGTTGAGCGTCCAGTCAGTGCAATAATTGCAAAAGGTAAAGCATTAAGTGGGACACGACCATCAAAAGATAAACGGTGGTATGAAGCACGAATTGGAAAGATTGAAAAACTCCGTTCACCTATTTCTCTACAGGAATTGCGCCAAATTTTTCCTGAATGGGCTTGGTTAAAACATGTCGTCATGTTCTGTTATGTATCTCCAAAACGTGCAAAAGTTCTGCAAGAAAGGTGTAAACTGCTCTCTAGTGAAGTAGAACACGATAAAATTACAAACGTTGTAAAAACATCCCATGGCGCTGGTTTTGGAAATGCCGAAACAAACCGCTTAGTAGAAAAAGCAGCATGTAGGGCAGTTAATAATTACTATAAAAAGAATGGTTATAAAGTAATCTCCCGCGAAAAGGAGAACTTGGGATATGACTTTGATGTTATAAAAGGCCAAAGAACGATCCATCTTGAAGTAAAAGGAGTCTCAGGAGCTTTCATACAATTTCTAATCACACAAAATGAGGTCCATCGCGCACAAACGGACACAAAATTTAAATTAGCCGTGGTAACGATGGCAAAATCACGCCAAAAAAAGATCAGTATCATCAACAACAGAAAATTCCGTAATAGTTTCCATTTAAAGTCTTTAACTTACATGGCCAGTGAAAAAGAGGACATAAGAGCATGAATGAGGTTTCATCCAACGATTCGATGATTCCCCGGGATATTCTCAAGAAGATCCGGCAGATTGAGCTGCGTACGAACCGGCTCGTCACAGAAGCGCTGGGCGGACAATACCACAGCGTGTTCAAGGGCCAGGGCATGAATTTTGATGAGGTCCGGGAGTATCAACCGGGGGACGAAGTCCGCGCCATTGATTGGAATGTGACGGCTCGCATGAACCATCCGTTCGTCAAGAAGTTTGTCGAAGAGCGCGAACTGACCCTCATGCTGGTGGTCGATTTGAGCGGGTCCGGACTCTTTGGCTCAGGAGAACAGTCCAAACGCGAGCTCGCTGCGGAAATCGCCTCCGTTCTTGCGTTTTCCGCCATTCGCAATAATGACAAGGTTGGATTGATTCTCTTTACAGAGGATGTGGAACAATACATCCCCCCGCGCAAAGGCAGACGCCATGTGCTGCGTGTGATTCGGGAAATTCTCTGTTACGAGCCGCACAAGCGGGGAACACACCTGAACAAAGCCCTGGAATTTCTGAGCCGCGTCATCCGGCATCGCGCTATTGCGGTCATCCTTTCAGATTTTCTGACCCCCAACACCACAACGGACACACCTCGCGCTCCGCGCCTGTTGGCGGAGTCTCTGGCCAAAAGCTCCTTCACAGCGCTTCGTCAGGCAAACCGCCGTCATGATGTCGTCGCCATCCAGATCATCGACCGATATGAATTGGAATTGCCCGCTCTCGGACGACTGGTTTTCAAGGATGCGGAAACTGGAGAAGTGGTGGAAATCAACACGAATGACGAACGCAAACGCAAGGCATTTGCGGAGCGCCAGGAGAAAAATCAGGCCGAAACCATGCGCGTTTTTCACATGTCCAATATTGATGCAATTGAAATCCGCACGCATCAGCCATACGCTGCTGCGCTGGGCAAATTCTTTGAGACCCGCGAAAAACGCCGTCGCCGCGGATAGTATGGACCTGTGTCTGCCATGAACACCAATTCAGCCCTCATCATTCCACCTTCGACATCAGGAAACACTTCAAACCATGTGGTGTTTCACCCCGAAGCCAAGCCGCCCATTGCAATTCCCGATTACTTCTGGCTGTGGGTCATTCTCGGCGTCTGCATTCTTGCCGCCATTGCATTTCTTTTGTGGAAGAAACGTCGCAGCAAGGTTCCTGCAATTATCATTCCAAAGATTCCGTCTCACATCCGAGCTCGCCGAAAACTGGAAGAGGCGCTTTTTCATATTTCGGACCCCAAACTTTTTTCCACGCTGGTTTCCGAAGCCATTCGCGTCTATTTGGAAGATCGGTTCCAATTTCATGCGCCAGACCGCACAACTGAGGAATTTCTAAATGAGTTGCAGTGGACTAATATTTTGACAGAGGATCAAAAACAGAGCCTTGCGGATTTTCTGTCGAACTGCGATCTCATCAAGTTTGCCAAGTTTGAGCCTACCGAGGTTGAGCTGCGCGGGATGTATGAATCCGCTCTGCGCCTTGTCAACGAAACCGAACCCACTGAAGCCCCTGCGCAAACAAGCGTTGCGCAGCCGGAACCGCCAGTCCTTGTTCAAAAATGACTTTTGCCCATCCATTTGTATTATTACTGCTGCTTCTGTTGCCGCTGTTGGCCTGGTTGAAAGGTCGCAGGGGCCAGGGCATCGCTTTTCTATACTCATCGGTCGACCTCGTGCGTCCTGTTGCAGGGATACGTCGATCCCGAGCCGGTCGCATTCTGGCCTCATTGCGATGGTTGGCGCTGGCACTCTTCATCATCGCCCTGGCACAGCCGCGCTGGATCAAAGGCGAGACACACATCAAGGCCAGTGGAATTGACATTGTGGTGGCCATCGATCTTTCCGGCAGCATGGCGTCCGAGGATTTCGAACGAGACGGTCAGCGTGTCAACCGTCTGGACACGGCCAAATTCGTCCTGAACAAATTCATCGATCAACGTGCTAACGACCGCATCGGTTTGGTTGCATTCGCCGGTCGCGCTTACATTGCTTCCCCCCTTACTTTGGATCACGATTTTCTCAGACAAAACCTTGAACGGTTACGTCTGGGATTGATTGAAGACCGCACTGCGATCGGCTCCGCGCTCATGACTTCCATCAACCGCCTTCGCGATTTGAAATCAAAGAGTCGCATAGTGATTCTCATGACAGACGGCCAGAACAATGCGGGAAAAGTCCAGCCCCTCACCGCAGCGGAAGTTGCCCAAGCCATGGGGGTCAAAGTCTATACCATCGGCGTTGGAATCCGCGGGCAGGCCCCCTTCCCGGTCGGGCTCAATCCGTTTTCGGGTGAAAAAATGTATCGGAACATGGATGTCGACATTGATGAAGACACGCTGACGAAAATCTCCGAGAAAACGCATGGCAAATATTTCCGGGCCGACAGCACGGATACGTTGAAAAACATTTACGCAGAAATTGACCGTCTGGAAAAATCCGATGCAGAGGTCAAAAAATATCAGAGCTACGATGAATTATTCGGATGGGGCGTCATCGGGGGGCTTGTGCTGCTGTTGCTGGAGATTGTCCTATCTCAAACCATTTGGAGGAAATTGCCATGAGATTTGCCAACCCGTGGTTTTTATGGTTGCTGGTGGTGGCCGTTCCACTGCTCACCATTTTCATGATCTGGGCCTGGAAAACCAAACAAAAGATGATCCGCCAGTTTGTCCAGTCCCGCTTGTTAGCCAGTTTGACAGTCGGGGTTTCTCAAACTAGACAGAAACTTAAACTTGCATTGATGATTGCCGCCGTCGGTCTTGCCATGGTCGCACTGGCCCGCCCGCAATGGGGGTTTGCATGGGAGGAGGCAAAACAAAAGGGGCTCGACATCATTGTTGCTGTTGACACTTCAAAAAGCATGCTTGCAACAGACGTTGTTCCAAATCGGTTGGAACGCGCCAAACTCGCCGCTCTTGATCTCATGAAGCTCGCCAAAAGCGATCGTCTGGGACTCATTAGTTTTGCTGGCACCGCATTTCTTCAGTCTCCTCTCACGCTTGATGAAGCCGCCTTTCGACAGAATGTGGATGTGCTTTCTGTCAATATCATCCCGGAAGGGGGAACCGAAATTGCCAGTGCCATTGATACCGCCGTCAGCTCCTTTGAAAAGGGAACAGACAACCATAAAGTGCTCATTCTTTTCACCGACGGCGAAGATCACGATACCGATGGTGAGGCTCTCGCCGCTGCTCAACGGGCTGCAAAAGCAGGACTCAAAATTTTTACGATCGGCGTCGGAACCGCAGAGGGTGAATTACTCCGGGTCAAAGACGAACAGGGTAACATGGTCTTTATCAAGGATGACGACAACAACGTCGTCAAATCCCATTTAAACGAAACACTTCTTCAAAAAATTGCAACCACCGCAAGCGGTTTTTACCTTCCCTTGCGCGGAGCCAACCCCATGGAAACTCTCTACTCACGCGGGCTGGCTCCCTTGCCCAAATCAGACACCAATACAAAGCTGACCAAAGTCTATCGCGAGCGTTTTTACTGGCCACTGGGCCTGGCCATCTTGTGCTTAATAACAGAAATGTTCCTTCCCGAACGCAAACTACCCCGGCGTCCTGAAAAGCCAGCCGCCAAAACGAAAGCCTCCGCCACGACCTCAGAGCCGCCTATTACTGCCAAAGGAACCACCGTTGCCATTCTTCTGGCACTTGCCCTGCCTGTGACAGTGTCCGCTTCTTCGTCGAGCGCCTTCAAAGAATTTCAGAATGGAAATTTTGGCCCGGCTTTTGAGGAATACGAGCGGCTCGCAGAAAAAAACACCAATGACTACCGGCTCCATTACAACGCCGGCACCGCGGCCTACCAGGCAAAGGACCTCGAATCCGCTCAAAAACACCTGACCCAAGCCCTCAATTCGCCCGAAATTGCCTCAGATCTCAAGGCCCAACAAAAGGCTTATTTCAACCTTGGAAATACCGAATATCAGTTGGGAGTTGATTCAAAAGAGCCAGACAAACAACAGGAATTCTGGGAAAACGCCATCACTAATTTTGATCGTGCCCTAAAGCTTGATACAAAGGACACCAACGCAGATTCCAACCTAAAATACGTCCAACAACGTCTCGAACAGCTCAAGAAAATGCAGCAACAGCAGCAAAGCCAAGACGGCAAGGACAATAAGAAAAATAAGAATCAGAAGGATCAACAGGACGATAAGCAGCAACAAAACCAGCTGAATCAAAAAGATCAAAAGGACCAAAAAGATCAACAGCAAAAGCAATCTCAACAGAATGCCCAGCAGGATCAGAAAAACGGACAGAAAAAAGATCAAAAACAGGCGAAAGACCAGGATCAGGATAAACAAAAACAACAACAGGCAAAGGCAGCTCAAGCCAAGAAGGACAAAGACGACAAGGATAAAAAAGATAAGGCTGCCGCCGCTGCCGCGCAAAAGGACAAATCACAAGAAACGAATGATGAAAACACCGTCGTTTCTGAAGGGCAAATGACCCGCGAGCAGGCGAAAAAGATTCTTGATGAAGAGCAACAAAATGAAAAAGCCCTGATCTTTTCTCCAGAAAATCAGCAGAAGAAAGAGCACCAGGGCAAAATCAAGGACTGGTAATACAATTCTCGCTACAAATCAGTTTACAGCGCGCATGGCTGTTTTGCGCACAGTAAATCGGTTTTGGTAATCTCCCAAAACAGCCTCATGCAAAAAGAGCGAGGCCCATTCCCTCGCTTCTGAACGGTCTTCTGGCAGTCCGCCCAACAATTCATACCAGCCGTCACTTCTTCTCATAATCTTTGCCTGTCCAAAGCAGGCAACCAATACGCCGCGAAAATCATTATTTTTCATGTCACCCACCCTATAATGGGGGGTCGGACATCCAGAGGGTAACCCTCCATTTTTGTAACTTCTTAAAATATTTTCTTTTTTGCTGAATCTAATCTTTGTCTTTCTCCTTGATGTCTGTACATTACAGCTCCAGAAAAAAATGACAGCGCGAGAGAATTCGGAGAGCGAACATCAAAGCACCAGCAACGCAAAAGCCAGCGCAAGCGGTGAAAAGCCCACCACGGCAGTCAATACTCCTCCCCCAGAAACGGAGTTGCTTATTGAAGCTTTTCGCGGAACACCAGATGAAATCGAACGTCAATGGTATGAGAAAATCTACCTGAAGCGCGATCCCAGCATGCTGCAATTGACATGGCGGGCTGTCATCATGGGATCCGTGCTGGGGGGCATTCTCTCTCTGACCAATATTTATGTGGGGTTGAAGGCGGGGTGGGCGCTTGGAGTGTCAATAACAGCCTGCATTCTCTCATTTGCCATCTGGACCTCATTTCATCGTCTTGGAATTGTGAAGAGTTCCATGTCGATTCTCGAAAACAATTGCATGCAATCAACGGCAACGTCTGCCGGAGTGTCTTCTGGTGCCACGCTCATTTCCGCATTTGCAGCCTACATGATGATCAACGGAACGTCTTTGTCCTACGGATTGACACTGGCTTGGGTCTTTTTGATTGCGTTGTTGGGAGTCACGATGGCTATCCCCATGAAACGCCAGATGGTCAACGTGGAACAACTGCGTTTCCCGAGCGGAACCGCCACGGCAGAAACGCTTCACGCCTTGTATTCACACGGTGAAAAAGGCATGAGAGCCGCAAAAGCACTGGCCGTTTCGGGCGTGTTTGCCGGTCTGGTGCAATTCTGGTCTGATGGATTTGCGCTATTTGACAAATGGAAGGTTTTTGCCTTCGAAATAAACGCCTTTTCACTCAGTGAACTGATGCATAAGTTCAATTCCTGGTTGCTCGGCAAAGATTGGATCACTCGGACTGTTGCTTTTCAATTTGATCCCATTTTCATCGCGGCAGGAACCCTCAGTGGAATGCGTGCAGGCGTCAGCATGATGATTGGGGGAACATTGTGTTGGGCAGTTTTTGTCCCAATTCTCCAAGATCAAGGCATCATCACAGGAACGAGATACAAGGACATTGTTGGCTGGACACTCTGGGGGGGAGTGGCGTGCATGGTCACTTCCGGGCTTCTGAGTTTTGGAATGCAATGGCGCAGCATTGGCCGCGCTGTGAGCAATGTCACAAAGCTCTTTACAAAGGAAAAAAGTAAAAATCCAGTGGATGATTTGGAGACTCCGATGTCCTGGTTTTTCATCGGGCAATTTGTCGCCCTCGTTGGGCTGGCATTCCTGGCTCACTTGAGCTTCAACATGCCAGTCTGGCAAAGTGCCATTGCCGTGTTTGTCTCATTTTTCCTGGCGTTGGTAGCCTGCCGCGTCACTGGGGAAACGGACACAACTCCTGTTGGCTCCATGGGGAAGGTGACGCAACTCATGTTCGGCGTTTTGAACCCGGGAAACATGAATGTCAATCTGATGGCTGCCAACATCACAGCCGGAGCCGCCAACGCCTCAGCCGACCTGTTGACTGATCTGAAAAGCGGCTACTTGCTTGGCGCCAACCCGCGAAAACAGTTCATTGCACAATTCTCCGGTATTTTCATTGGCACTCTGGTGTCCGTCACTTGTTTTTCTCTCATGATTCCCGACGCCTCGCATCTGGGGACCGAACAATTCCCCGCTCCGGCAGCACAAACGTGGCGTGCAGTAGCAGAAGCTCTGAGCAAGGGATTGTCTGCCTTAGGCCCAATCAAGGTCTGGTCCATCATCATTGGTGGATCAATCGGAATCATCCTTCCCATTCTCTCCCGACTTTTCCCAAAGCAGGAAAAATATATTCCCTCGGCAGCAGGACTGGGATTGGCCTGGACCTTCCAATGGTATTACAGCTTTTTGTTTTTTGTGGGAGCAGTGCTTGGCTGGGTGTTTGAAAAGGCTTCCCCCAATAAAGCCAAGGAATTCACCTTTCCTATCGCTTCAGGGCTCATTGCTGGCGGTTCGCTGATGGGCGTCGTCATCACGTTTTGCGATAATGGGGATGGGATGCTAAAAGTGCTCAAGCACCTGTTTGGACATTAGAACCCCAAACACGTTTTATTAAAAAAATCAGCATGTCCAGAAATGCGAATTCCTGTTGCAATCTGAATGTGTTGTATTTTTAAATACCGCAGATGCAAAACTTTCCGTTGCCAAGAATTGATGAGCACCCGGAAGTATGCAAACTACTTTTAAGGCATTGCCGTCTTTCACCTGGTGGAATTTGGTCCGATGGAAAGCATAAAGTGGCTTGCATCGATGCCACTCAACTTGCAGAAATCCAGACTTTGATGGGATGCGATAAGGCCGCCTTGGCAATTCATGATCCTCCTTATAATCTCATTGCTTTCGAACAACGCAACATTGGCGAATTCATTGATTGGTGTAAAAAATGGATCATTGCATCAGAATGGGCTCTTGGAGAAAACGCCGCTCTCTATGTCTGGCTTGGCGCGGATCAAAACAATGGTTTTCAACCTCTGCCCGACTTCATGCTCATGATGCGTGGCACGTCGTTCTGTTCAAAATCCTTCATCACAATGCGCAACCAGCGCGGTTACGGTACGCAAAAGAACTGGATGGCAGTCCGACAAGAGTTACTCTATTACATCAAGGGCTCTCCGGTTTTCAACGTCGAGGCCGAATACACGGACATCCCCAAAATCCTTCGTGGGTATTACAAGGAAGTTCACGGCCAAATCACGGACAATTTTGAGCGAGGCAAATCAGAAAACATCCGGGCTGGAAACGTCTGGGTGGATATCCAGCAGGTTTTTTACAGAATGGAAGAGAACGTCAACGGATGTTACGCGCAAAAACCCATCAAATCCGCAGAACGCATCATTACCGCCAGCTCCAACAAGGACGATATTGTCATCGATTTTTTCACCCACTCCGGCACCACATTGCTGGCCAGTGAACGGCTGGGAAGACGTTGTTTTACAACAGATGTCAATCCCGTCTTCTGTGAGGTTGCCATCCGCCGCCTCGAACATTATCGAACCACGAGGCAACTGGGATGGCAAAACAGCAATCCATTCTACTCAGAGATCGAAAATGACTCAGAGTTGAGAGATTTGATTGGCCGATTGATTCCACAAGCCGATTCCCCAAAAAATAAATAAATTTTTGTGGTTTTACAGAATGGCTGTATTCCGCTACACAAAAACCGTCGATTCAGGGCATTTTCTCGAATCAGCGTCAGAAACCTCTGTCGCTCAAATTAAAACGAAATTGAAAATAAGCCCTGTCATTTTGAAATGAACGAATCTTACGTTGCTAAAATTGCGGGTGAGCTAAAGATCACCACTCGCCAGGTTGCCGCCACCGCCAGTCTTCTGGCCTCTGGTGCCACCGTCCCTTTTATCGCCCGATATCGCAAGGAAACCACTGGAACCTTGGATGAAGTCGCAATTACTGCCATTCGGGACCGGATGACAGCGTTGGTGGAACTGGATCAGCGGAAGGAAGCCATCCTCAAGTCTCTTCAGGAACGAAACCTTTTGACAGACGCGTTAAAGGACGGAATAGCGAAAGCGGAAACCTTGACCGCATTGGAAGACCTCTACCTCCCCTACCGTCCAAAGCGCCGCACCCGAGCCACCATTGCAAAGGAACAGGGACTGGAACCCCTTGCCGATCGGATTTTCAATGCACAGTCCGACGCTGATCCTGTCACTGAAGCCGCCGCTTACATCAACGAGGCCAAGGGAGTGGGCACAGTCGATCTCGTTCTGGCTGGAGCGCGCGATATCATCGCCGAGCGTGTCAACGATGACGCCACTGCCCGTGCCCAGCTCCGCGGACTCTACTGGAGCAAGGGTATTGTCCAATCCAAAGTCATGTTTGAAAAGGAAACAGAAGGCGCCAAGTTCAAGGACTATTTCGATTGGAGCGAGCCAGTTTCAAAGATTCCCAGCCACCGGTTGCTGGCCATTCGACGCGGCGAAACCGAGGGTTTTCTCATGATGCGCGTCATCGTCCCCGAAGAAGAGGCGCTTCAAATTCTGGAACCACTTTTCGTCAAAGCCCCAGGCAAACCCGCAGGCGAACAAGTCAGACTTGCCGTTCAGGACGCATACAAACGCCTGCTCGGTTATGCCATTGAAGGGGAAATCCGCTTGGAATCGAAAAAGAAAGCCGATGCCCAGGCCATTCAGGTATTCTCAGCAAACTTGCGAGAACTTCTTCTCGCGCCACCTTTGGGACGAAAAAACGTGCTGGCCATTGATCCCGGATTCCGCACGGGCTGCAAAGTCGTTTGTCTGGACCGCCAAGGCAAGCTCCTGCACCACGATGTCATTTTCCCGTCGCAATCCGACTTTCGCATACGCGAGGCGGCAGACCTTGTTCGCGCCCTCTGTGTAAAGTTCCAGATCGAGGCCATCGCCATCGGCAATGGCACAGCCGGACGGGAAACAGAAACATTCGTTCGCGCCCTCAAACTGCCCGCCACCATCTCCATTGTCATGGTCAACGAAAGCGGGGCTTCCATCTATTCCGCATCTGAAGTCGCCCGTGAAGAATTCCCCAATGAAGACGTTACCGTGCGTGGTTCCGTTTCCATTGGACGCCGTCTCATGGACCCGCTGGCCGAACTGGTCAAGCTGGATCCTAAATCCATCGGGGTTGGACAATATCAACATGATGTTGACCAGTCTGCACTCAAGAACAGCCTGGATGATGTTGTGATGAGTTGCGTGAATGGCGTTGGCGTGGAGCTCAACACCGCAAGCAAGCAGTTGCTTAGTTACGTGTCAGGTCTTGGTCCCTCTCTGGCCGCAAACATCGTGGCATTCCGCAACGAGAACGGACCCTTCAAGTCACGAAAACAATTGCTGAACGTCCCACGCCTCGGCCCCAAGGCTTTTGAACAAGCCGCTGGTTTCTTGCGTATTCGCGATGGCGAGCACCCGCTCGATGCCAGCGCTGTGCACCCGGAAAGTTATGGCGTTGTGGACACGATGGCAAAAGACCTCTCCTGCACTGTAAAAGATCTTTTGCGTGATCCTGCGCTCCGGCAAAAAATCAAACCTGAGCGCTATGTCACCGACACAGTCGGATTGCCAACACTCAACGACATACTTTCTGAATTATCAAAACCCGGACGAGACCCACGCGAACGGTTCGAGGCTTTTGCATTCAAGGAGGGCGTTGAAAAAATTGAAGACCTGAAGCCCGGCATGAAACTCCCCGGACTGATCACAAACGTGACGGCTTTCGGCGCTTTTGTTGACATTGGAGTGCATCAAGACGGTCTTGTTCACATCAGTCAACTGTCCGATAGCTTTGTCAAGGATCCGGCCCTGGTGGTCAAAGTCCACCAAAAGGTCATGGTCACCGTGACGGAAGTGGACCTGCCACGCAAGCGCATCGCCCTGTCAATGAAAACAAATCCCGAAATCGGAAGTAAAGGCCCCGGACGGACATCTCCCGCCGGACCGCGCCCTCCATTGGGATCACGCCCATCTAGACCTTCCGGCCCCGCGCCTGTAGACTGGTTCTCGGAAGCGTTGAAAAAGGGAAATCGTTCGAGGAATTAACTCACTTTTTGTGCCACTCGACTTTTGGGGGCTCCGGTAATCCCTGAGCCCTCAAAGCCGTGCGAAAGTGCATTTTGGCAGCTTTTTGCAGCTCGTCCAAACCGTGCTTTTCCAGAAATCCCTTTGCAGCAATATCAACGGCGGCTGACGCTCCCTTTGGCAACTTCATCTCGTAGTGTTTTTCCATGGCCGCCATTCGCACGACAAATTCATTGCGGGCGAGAATGGAGGCAGCCGCCACGGCAACATCTTCTTCCGCCTTGTGACGTTGCACCAGTTCGATGCTCCGCCCCAACTTCATCAACGCCCGCCCCACCGTCTCCTTGTCATGGGCGAACTGATCGCTGATGGCCCGCACTGGAAGCGGTTTCATCCTTGCGGATTGTTCCATCAGGTTTTCAATTGCCCGCGCATGGCCCCAGGCCAACAGCGTATTGACGCTACCCATTTTTGTGTAAAGTCGGTTGTATGCCTCGTTGCCAATGGGAATCACAGTCGACACGCATCCCGGCGTTTCACGAATCATTTTTGCCAGTTCCATAATCCGCTTGTCGCTGGAAATGCGTTTTGAATCCTGAACTCCAGCCCCATCCCAAGTCTTGATTACCGTTTCATTCACATACACGCCCGCAACGCACAACGGCCCAAAAAAATCGCCTTTGCCACTTTCATCAACGCCAATTCGAGGATCAAGCAATGCGGGATTGAGCACTGTTTCATATCCCAGTTTGACCTCCTTCAATATCTGCGGTTCCAGCACGAACTCGATGAATTCCTGTGTTCCCTTCCCCTGTATCACAAGCTTTCCGCTTTGGTAAAACACCACATTCACCTTGTTTTTCTCCCCGGCAAACCGCGCGTATGGGACCTCGCGAAAATTATAATTTTCACCACGCAGGTATTTCTCCAAAGCGTCGGCTTGGGAATCCGTCAGTTTGCATGTATAACTTGTCAGCGGTTTCACAAAAATTTGTGTTATCCTAAGCTCTTGTAATATCCTCCGCAACTGTGACGCGCAAAAAAGACAGTTCAAAAAATCCGCTCAACGGCGCCTCAAACGAGACGCTCAACACGGCCCCGCGTCTATTGCTCGCATGGTTCACTCAAAATGCGCGGGACCTTCCCTGGCGTCGCTCTTGTGATCCATATGGCATCTGGATCAGCGAAATCATGTTGCAACAAACACAGGTAAAAACCGTCATCCCCTATTGGGAACGCTGGATGACCGAGTTGCCGGATATCAAAGCTCTGGCACAGGCTCCGCTGGTCAAAATTCTTAAACTCTGGGAAGGGCTTGGCTATTACAGTCGTGCTCGAAATGCTCAGGCTGCCGCAAAGTTGATCGTTGAGAAACATGATGGCGTTTTCCCACACAATTTTCAGGATGTGCTCAATCTGCCTGGAATTGGTCGTTACACGGCTGGAGCCATTTGCAGCATCGCCTTCAACATGCCCACCCCCATTTTGGATGGGAACGTCACACGCGTTTTAAGCCGTTGTTTTGGAATCGCCGGTAATGTGAAGGAAAAGGCGACGAATGCCCAATTGTGGAACCTCGCACAAGAACTTGTCAAACGAGCCGAATCTTTGCCTGACTTAAGATTGGCCGGTATTTCTGACTGCGCCCTGCAAATTGCGGAAAACTTCAGTTATGATCGCACCTCTTTTGCACAGCACACCGGTAAATCGACCTCTCTGTCAGGGAACTGTTCCGCGCTCAACCAGTCTCTCATGGAATTGGGAGCCCTGGTTTGCATGCCTCACCAACCCGATTGTTCCAGTTGTCCTCTAAATCCATACTGCATTGCACATCAAACCAATCGAGTTGACAACTTTCCCCACACCGCCCCGCGTCCACAAACAGTTCAACGGCGTTTTATAGCATTCATTGTTGAGCGAGAACAAAAGTTTCTTGTGCAGCAACGCCCGGCTGGCGTGGTTAACGGTGGCTTTTGGGAATTCCCAAACATTGAAGTTGATCTCCAAACAACTAACCTCGATTCTGCTTCAAAACCGTTTCAGATACTGGGATCAAAACCTTTGTGCAAAATCCGGCACTCCATCATGCATTATCGCATTCAATTGGAAGTCTACCGTGCTGATACTTCAAAAAATGGGACATGGAAGAGCCTGTCACAGCTTCAAGCCCTTCCCATGACAGCAGCACATCAGAAAATTCTCAAACATCTGGTCTGAACTCCAAAAAGCTCAGGCCCTGCCCAGAATATTTCCGACGACTACCTCAGCCCAGAATTTTCGGTTTCACCTCTGGAGGCCCTACCCGACGGAGGTAATCAAGAATAATGGATGTCGCCTCGTGAGGATCATCTGTAATGGTCACCAAATCCAGATCATCGGATTTGATATACCCCTCTTTCACCAGATTGTTCTTCATGAAACGCACAAGGCCATCCCAGTATGAATGCCCCATCAAAATTAGAGGATAACGGGGAATGCGATTGGTCTGAACAAGAGTAATCACTTCATAAAACTCGTCCAACGTTCCAAAGCCGCCCGGCATGAAAACAAAACCTATGCTGTATTTTACGAAGCAAACCTTGCGCGAAAAAAAGTAATGAAAATTAAGGGGAACATTCGCATAGGGATTTCCCTTTTGTTCAAAGGGCAACTCGATGTTCAAACCCACTGATTTTGCCTTGGCTTCCGCAGCGCCGCGGTTGGCAGCTTCCATGATTCCCGGTCCACCGCCAGTGATCAGCGCCAACCCATGCTGAGCCAGTTCATTGGCCAGTTTTTGGGCCATTTGATAATATGGATTGTCAGGCTGAACACGCGCGGAGCCAAACACAGTCACCGCAGTGCCCACTTGGGACATGGTTTCAAACGATTCCACAAATTCAGCCATGATGCGAAACACGCGCCACGGATCCTCCTTTGTGAAGCCGTTGATCAAATTATTCATGTCCAAAAGTGTATTCCGCCCCCAAAGCAATGTCGAGCAAGACCCCCTTCCATCAGAGCCCACAAAAATTATTTACAGATGGGCAATCCGTTCAAGTTTTTGCTTTATGACACTGCTACACGCCATCATCTTCCGGGCATAATCCGGCTCGTAAGGTTTCTCTTGATAGTGACCTCCTGCGCATTCCACGATCAAGCTTCCCGCCGCAACATCCCAAAGGTGAACCCCCATTTCCATATAACCGTCAAACCGCCCGCTTGCCACATACGTCAAAGCCAAAGCTGCGGACCCCATGATGCGCAATTTTCTAATCTTGGGGACCAGCGTTTCCACCAACTTAAGATTGGTCTTGAGGTTTTTCCCCTCCTTTGCAAAGCCAATTGCCACAACACATTGGTCCAATCGAGAATGCGAGCCAACCTGAATCTTTTCCCCGTTCAGGCGAGCCGCTTGCCCACGAATCGCCGTCCACAGTTCATCTTGAAACGGGTCGTAAACAACCCCCACAATGGATTGTCCATTCCTTTGCAACGCAACAGAGACACACGCGTGCGGAATGCGATAGGCAAAATTCACAGTCCCATCAATCGGATCAATTACCCAACGGTATTCCGACTCCACATTCCCAAGAATCCCTTCCTCGCCCAAAATTCCCATTTTAGGATACTTCTTGAGCAACTTTGTCTGAATCAACTTCTGGCATCGAACATCAAGATCGAGTTTGATGTCATTTTGAGAGGCAAAATTGACTTTTTTAATCGAATTGAAATTGCGACGCATAAGGCTGCCAGCGCCACGCGCCGCTTCCACCGCCACGGCCAGAGCTTTTTTCTGTTCGGAAATATTCATAGGGTCTGCTAATGCCAAACTATCGTTTGTCATCTGACAGATTACTTCTCGTTCTCGACAGAATTCGAGGAAATTTCTGCAAAAAAAGAGACCAGACAAAGATGTCTGGTCTCCATGTGACGGGACTAATTAAAAACTACTCCTTCAGGCGGTAGAACATCGCCGTTGTTCCCGAAATCGTCGGGGTGTAAGGCGAAGTTGCCCCAGACACATCAGTCCATGTCTTCAGATCCGAGGACTGCTGCAATGTTGCACCTGACTCGGTCCATGTGATCTGAACCTTTCCACTGGTTGTGGTGACAGCCATGCTGAATGTTGTCGGTTTATTTGGAGCCGTGCCAATGCGATACGCCGCATACCCACCGTTGGCTGTATCATTAAGCAAGACCTCATTGCCATCTGCATCCACTGTGAACAATTCAAGATTGGCACCACCGCCGCCTTCCTGCCAGATGACGCGAACCGGATAAATACCCGCATCTTTTACATAGAATTGGAAGGTCGTATCTGCTGTTGATCCATCCGCTTGTCCAAGGATAATGCCATCTGCCGGTTTGTTGATATAACCGACTTGCATCCGGAAGCTGTCATCACTGACCACTCCCATTGTAATCAACCCGGCTGGAAAATCCACAAAGGTGATTACTTCCCCCTCAATTCCATCATTGGCCCCAGTTAATCCTGGAATACCAGGCATTTGATCGTCAGGGGTAAAATGTCCAGTTGAGTCACCACCGTTTTGACTCATGTTAATGAACGTCGGAATTTCGAATTTATAGAGGGCACCCACCTGAACTCCAACATCCGAAGCTATGCCAGTAGCATTGGGGTCTGCATAATTTTCCACCGCAGTTCCCGTCGAGTCAACCATTTCACCAGCCAAGGCCTCCTCAGTTTCAGCCAGTGATGAAAGTTGGTAATTTTCATTTTGGAAAACATACCAGAGGAACCCTGGTTTTGTCTTCGTAACAGACGTTGCCTGTTGGGCCTTTGTCAACGTGGCATACGAAATTGTTGTAAAACTCCAAACTTGAGTTCTCGTGACACCACTCGCTGTAAAACTCACGCTAGCGGTATATTGTGCTCCAGAAGTCCAATAACTTGAGGGGGTGTAAGTCACCTGAGTCAGACCATTAGTTTTGCCGACAGTCGGTGTAACCAGTGCTCCATTAACGGACAACTTCACAGAAGAGGCATCCACAGCCGTATCTGCATCCTGAATCACCAAAGTGATGGGGCTTGTGAAATCAACGTCAGTTTCACTGCTGGCCGGAGAAGCATAAATGATGTCGGGAGCCATTTTAGTGGTCGTGGCACGGTATGACACAATACCACCGTTATCCGTATCATTGACCAACACCTTCGTCCCGTTGGCCGTTACACATAAAACCTCAACATTCCCATCGCCGTCCCCATTCTCATACACCACGCGAAGGGGATAAACACCGGCTTCGGCTGTATACACAGGGAAGGATGTATCAGATGCCCCTCGTCCTCCCTCATATTCAGCCACAACCTTCCCAAGGAAAACATCCCTAACCTGAGCCCCCATTGTCGCTTTGAAACCATCATCACTATTAACAATCAACGTTGACTTGCCGGCTGGAAGAGTCACGTAAGTTAGGATTTCAGCAGCCACTCCATCAGTCGTTCCATCAAGACCAGGTTGCCCTGGCATCATAATATCAGGCTGAACATCACCAGTAGAACTTCCATCCTTTACACTAAAATTAATCACTGAACTAACCTCGAATTTGATTGGAAGAGTAGTTGATGTCCCCGCGGTTCCTGAACCAATCGCACCTGTACTCGCTGCTGCGTCGGCGTAATTATCCCCCAGCAAACCAGCCAACTGTTCAAGCGGACGTTGGCTGTCATTATCAGTAAACTCGCTATTCTGATGAATATTGAAAATGAAACCCGTCTTTGCCGTATTGGGAGTTACCTTATCTGTGGAAGTCAATTCGATGTAACTGGCCACCTTGAAATTATCTGACACAGTAACCGTGTTCTTGTTGGTGTCTGTGGCTTCAATTATGTAGGTATGTTCGGACCCGGGAGCAAAAATGGTGGTTGGCGTATAGATGTAATCAATTGTTCCACTTCCAATCGCACTAATCTGTAAAGGAACAACCGTTCCATCCAATGTTAACTTCACCGTATTTGTGTTCACCACCGAAATTCCCTTGTCGTTCTCGCGGAAGGTAATTGATTCAATCGTCGGGTTGATCGCTGAGAAGAACAAACGGTCCGCCCCCGGAACATTGGTGCTCAGTGTCAGCAACGCCGTCTCAGAAGGAGACTTTCCAAAGACAAGGGCATGACATCCCAAGCCACCCCATCCGCATTGTCCCGGAGTATCCTTATCACCATCGTTGATTGCCATGCCAAGGCCAATTTGCGTTCCAGCAGTCAGCTTTGTCATTCCCAATGCTGAAGCAGGCATCTGAATTTCATACACCGTTTTCTTGGTGTCAGTATTGCGTGTGATCATTGCCGAAGTCCCTCCGGGCCCGGCTTCAGTCTGAACAATAATATCTCCCAATGCCTCTTCCACTCCACCTAGAGCATAATTATACAACGCAATCTGCTTGGCCCGCTTCGAGTCAGCTATCATCAATTGTATCGAATCACCGTTCCATGGACTATTCGCTGAATTCTCGTGGTAGTCATCCGTTACAGTGACTCCCAAATAAAGATTATCCGCATCCCAAACAACCTGGACCGCCGAGGTTTGATCATCCGGGCCCGACCAGGTTCCTCCGTTATATGGCTCAAACAATACATAAGTCCCGTTTGTTCCAGAGCTTTTTGGTATTGCAAATTTAGGATCCGACAACACTGGGACCCCCGTCCATTCGTCAAGACTCCCGTCAATGACAATCGAATTGGGAATAAACGTTGCGTTGTAATATTCCTTGCTGGGTTCAATGTCGTTCGCATGAAGCGACAATGCGCTAAGAGCAATAACCGAATATATATATTTTGGAGTATATTGCATATTTGCAGTGCTTGTTTGCTATTCACTACCTTTGGGAACGGCCTCTTTTTACCTCCAGAATTATCCCGAGTAAAGCATAATTGACTGTATTCTTAAAATCTTAATCAAAACTTAATGTTTTATATTTTGAAACGGCTCGTTTCACATGAAGTAACATAAAAAAACTCCGCCCTGGTAAGGCGGAGGTATGTTACATTTTTGTAGTTTCTCAGAAACTAGTCCGGATTGACAGCAGCCACTGCGGGGGCATCATCAGGAAAATCTGGAGCTGGCTCACGGGAAGCGTTGACATGGCGTTCCTCCATATGACTTGGCGCAGGAGCCCCATTCTCAACGGGATGACCAGAACGGGGAGCCCCAAAAGAATTTTCGGCATGTTCCGGGCTGCTTAATCTTTCTGTATGTTCTACATCAGCATTGCCAAAGCGACGTGATGGACGATTGGGCCCACCAAATTCATCTCTTGAAAGTTTTCCATCCTTGTTCGAATCCAATTTTTTCAATCCATCAATGGCATTGGCAATTTCACTGGCGTCCAACACTCCATCATGATTCACATCCAACGTTCGAAGTATGGTTTCTGCCATTACAAAGCAGGGGCGATCCGCCACGGCTGAATTCCTCGGAGTTTGTCGACCAAAACGTCGCATTCCCTGTCCACAACCGTCTCCACGAAATTCCCTGCGTCCATACCCAGCCCCACGCCCCGCCGCAGCTCTCCCACCACGCGGATAATCAAGCGACTCACTACGATTGGGACAATTTGCCGCCATGCGTGGCCTGAATCCCTCATCTCCGGCTCTGCATCTCCCCAATCCCCTGCCACAGAAATTTCGATCCGCATTCCCTCTTGCTCCATCAAAATCAGACGGACGTCTCGGTTCCTCATCATTCATATCAGCTTTCTCCTTTTGTCCATCAGACACGCGTTCCTTTGTTGGAACAGGAGGTGTCGATGTCTCATTGGAAGGTTGAGCCAATGTGATAAAAGCAGGCAGACCGGCTGCCAGAACAAGTGTTAAGATTGATTTTTTCATTGTTTTCCTTTCTCTCCAATCGTCCGCATTCTCTTGACGCAGATTTTAAACGATTGGATTTCGCGAAAGCTGAGAGGCAGTTGCCTTTTGTTTATCTTACTGTTAGTTCTGTCTTTCATCTTTCTGATCTAAATAAACACCCCCAATGTTAAGATTTTATTTTGAAGAACAGGCAAAATTGTAAAGAGATTGTAAAAGTTGCGGCTTTTTCACCACTGAGGGATATTTTTAGGAGATAACAAACCATGACGACATCAACCAAATCTGCCGACGAAGGAAAAACACGCATTCTTATTATTGATGATGATCAAAAATTATGTCGTTTGGTAAAAGAATACCTTGAACCTCTCGGTTACTCTATCGAAGCAGTCCATTCAGGCCCCGAGGGAATAGAAAGAGCATTAGCCTCACCATGGCATGCCCTTATTCTGGATGTAATGCTCCCCGGGCTTGATGGGTTCGAAGTTCTCAAACAAATTCGACACACCTCCAATGTTCCCGTTCTGATGCTCACTGCCCGAGGGGATGAAGCAGATCGCATTGTCGGCTTGGAAATAGGAGCAGATGATTACCTACCAAAAACCTTTTCCCCCAGAGAACTTCTGGCCAGACTTCGCGCAGTTGTTAGAAGAAGCCAACTGGCTTCATCCACCCCATCATCAGATGTTCCCTCTCCAGAACTCATCATAGGCCCACTCCGCATTACCCCAGACACACGCACTGCAATTCTCCATGATCAGCCGATATCCCTGACCCCTGTGGAATTTGATCTTCTTCTCTCCTTGGCAAAAGCCAAAGGCCGAGTAAAAAGCCGAGAACAACTCTTGGAAGAAATCCGGGATCGCAATTATGATGTTTTTGATCGATCCATAGACGTCCACATTTCAAGTCTTCGAAAAAAATTGGGAGACGATCCCAAAACACCCCATTTTATTCGGACACTCCGGGCTGCTGGCTACCTTCTTGTTAATCCAGACGTCAAACCATGAAACTCAGCTTTCCACTTTACGTCAAAATGCTTGTCTGGTTCTTCCTGAACCTTGTTCTGCTCGTTTTCATAGGGCTACTCTTTTTCAAAGCCCAATTCCACCTTGGTCTCGATACCCTCTTCCTTGGACAAGCCCGTGAACGCATTCAATCAGTTGCAAATGTTATCAACACAGAATTAAACCAAACCTCAAAAACCAACTGGAATGCCATTCTCCAACGTTTTAGTGACGCTTATCACGTCCGTTTTTGCCTTTTCGGCATGGATGGAAATCAGCTTGCCGGTCCACCGACTCTAATTCCCATGGAAGTCCAAGATCGACTTCAACGCCCACTCCGCGCCAACGGACCAATGCGCCGTAATCGCGCATTAGTGACAACTCCAGACCAGATCACGGCCTATCCACCACCAACAGCCCCTCCCCCTACATCGGAGTATCCTCAAAGGGGTAATGGCGCTCATAACCGCTTTCGAGGTCCTCCACAACAGCGAAATCAACCTGCCGGAGAAGACCACATCCCCTTCCTCATCCAAACTCCAAATGGCTATTGGGCCGCCATTCCCATAGACCAATCACCAGCACCCGCAATGCTCCTAGCCTCCTCCGATTCCTTCGGAACCCTCTTTGTCGATTACCGCCCCTGGATGGCCGTTGGAATTAGTTCCATTCTTATTTCCATCCTCTTTTGGCTTCCCCTCGCGCGTGGACTCACCCATTCCATCTCTCAAATAACCCGTGCTACCGAGGAAATTGCAGCCGGACGCTTCGACACCCAGGTCGCAATTAAAAGACGGGATGAACTGGGACGCCTTGCCTCCGCCATCAATCAAATGGCTGATCGACTAAAAGGATTTGTAACAGGACAAAAACGCTTTCTCGGAGACACTGCTCACGAACTCTGTTCCCCAATAGCAAGAATGCAACTCTCCATCGGCATACTTGAACAAAAAACTCCACAAACAAACATGCCTCAAGTCGAAGATCTCAAAGAAGAAATCCAACACATGAGCAGCCTTGTAAACGAACTACTCGCCTTTTCCCGCGCATCACTTCAGCCTGCTACAATAAAACTTCAACCCGTCAACCTTTTAAAAATACTCGACCAGGCAATCCAAAGAGAAATCCCCCCAGAAACAAAAATCATCACAACCATCAACGAAAACGTATTCGTATTAGCCACCCCAGACCTCCTCCTTCGTTCAATCAGTAATATTTTGCGAAATTCCGTTCGCTATGCAGGGCAGGCGAGCCCTATTCAAATCAAATCCGAAACCTCAAACGCTATAACAACAATCACAATAACCGACTGCGGCCCAGGTATTCCGCCCGAATCAATTCAGAAAATATTCGACCCTTTCTATCGCCCCGAAATCTCACGCGACCGCAAATCTGGAGGCGTTGGTTTGGGACTCGCCATAGTTAAAACCTGCGTAGAATCGTGCAAAGGCACCGTCACCTGTAAGAACCTATCCCCCACAGGCCTTGAGGTTTCAATCCACTTGCCAACAGCCTCTCACACCTAAATTATCAATATCATTTTTGCTCGAATTTCAAAAAAATCTGCTTGCAGCTTGACGCCTCATACCACAAAGTACGGATGTTTTAGGTTTGCAGTAATTGATAACATCATGATTTCAAACGAACGTCCATCTCCCTACGGATACCGCTCGTATAGCGCGGCACCTCCCAGACCCCACGTCAACGAGGATACTCTTAAGACCGAAAAAATTCAGGTTGAACGCAAAACTTTTGTCTTTACGCTGAAGGAAAACCCCCGTGGACGTTTCCTCCGCATTACAGAAGACGTTAACGGCAGGCGTGACAACATTATCATTCCATCAACAGGACTTGAAGACTTCAAGAAACTGCTCGATGAAATGGTAAAAGCCGCTAATGAGCTGCCAGCTAAGGCTCCCGAACCTCAAGCCTAATAAATCTGTCACGAAGGCCAATATTCCCTTTGGCCTTTGTGTCATCTAAACATAGCAAGTGGGTTGAGAATTAACTACTTCTCATAAGGGTATTATTGTCCACTTACAACCTGTTCTTCGAGCGATCGAAACTGTAAAAACAAAACACCTCCTCAACCTATAAAAAAAGAACTCGGCGTTGAAATTCTCACGCCGAGTCTTTTTTTATCCTCAAAACAACATCAACCGTTAACTGCTACTTTAAAGTTCTTTTCAACTTCATCCCAGTTCACCACATTCCAAAAAGCCTTCAGATAATCAGCTCTGCGATTCTGATATTTCAAATAATACGCGTGTTCCCATACATCGACACCCAAGATCGGCTTCCCTTCAACCCCAGCTATCGCCTTCCCCATCAGAGGATTATCTTGATTTGCAGTGGAAACAATCTCTAACTTTCCACCGTTCAAAACCAACCACGCCCAACCACTTCCAAAACGTCCGAGCCCAGCACTTTCAATTTTCTCCTTCAACAAATCAAAACCACCCAAATCCTTCTCAATCGCTTCCGCCAGGGCACCTCCTGGCCGTTTCACCTCCTTAGCCCCAAGAATCTTCCAGAATAGAGTGTGATTATAATGTCCTCCTCCATTATTTCTCACTGCCCCTCTTATATCAGAAGGCACCGCATCAAGTGTAGTAATAAGCGTCTCAATACTCTTCGCCTCAAGCTCTGACTTACCAGCAATAGCCTTATTCAAATTTGTCACATATGTTGCGTGATGCTTATCGTGGTGAATCGTCATCGTCAACGAATCTATCCATGGTTCAAGTGCGTTCACAGCATAAGGTAAAGGAGCTAATTCGAATGCCATAATATTAACCTTTCATTTTCAATTTCATATAAGTTTGGTTCAACCAAACCATTCAATTGACTCCAAGATAGCATCGAACTAAATTAGTGCAACTCACCCATATAATTAGATTAGCTATTCTTACAAGTTGCGCAGTAATTCCTTCCAAGAAAAAATCCAATTAAATTTCAAGCTGAAATGTTTCAGGCAATCAGAGAAGACAAAATTTTCAAACTATCCCCCCAAAACGCTTTCCTTCAATTAGGAAACTTCAAATGACAATAAAGACAAAAATAAATTCGGGTATTAATGATTATTGGTTATCTCTCATTTACTTCAAATTTTATTAAGGCAACTGCAAAAGAATTTAAAAAAGGTTGCACACCGAAGCAGGTCGTGGCGACAAACATTTCCGTTGAGATAAGTTGAAGCAACTGAAGCAGCTTCAACGTGCACAATTAGAGATTTAGAAAGCAGCAATACCTTGAAAAAATGTTGTCTGGGTTGTCAAAATCAATTTGATAGGCATTACATCCCTGCCTCACATTAAGCCTTCAGTTTTTCCTCATTTCGAAAATTTCTTTTTCCATTTCCTCTAAAATAATAAATCAAAACGACAATTACACAAAAAAACCGCCTGCTGTCTTTCAACAACAGGCGGTCTGAATAACTTCAAGAGTCCAGCTTAATTACTTAAGCACAACTCTAAAGAATTTACCGGACTGAGCATAATCAATGCTCGTGCTGTAAGATGCAGCACCATCAGCACCGCATGTAACCGTGCTGACATCCGTCCAAGTCATCAAGTCACTTGAGGCTTGAACCGTATACATCGTATTCGGTGCACCAACAAAGCTGAACTTAATAGCTCCATTTACAACTACAGCAGTCAATGTTGGGCCAATAACAGGATTCACCGTAACCGTAAAGGTCTTAGTGATCGTAGTAAACCCATCAAAAGCACTCACCAAAATCTCAGCAGTGCCAACTTGGTTCTTCACCAAGTTCACAACCACAGAGAAGTTCGTGCCGTCGTAGTTCACAAGCGTTCCCTTCACAAGAGCACTGTTTGTCGTGCTAGCAGAGAGAACCAAGTATTCCACTGGAACATAAGTTGATGTAACCGTCAGAGGAACTGAAACATCAACATTTTCCTTTGTGGTTACACTATCAACAACAGCAAGTGTCGGAGCAGTAGGAGGTGTTACTAACACATCCACAACAGCAGACACAGTTGTGAAACCATCAAAGACAGTTACAGTCACAGGAGCAATACCAGCTTTACCTTTAACAAGATCAACAACCAATGTGAGGTTCTCGCCGTCGTAACTGACGAACGTACCACGCACCAACTTGTTATCGGAACTGTAAGCATTGAATACCAGATCACCCACTTGTGTGTCAGGTGAAGTCACTGTCATTGGAACAGTAACACCAGTATTCACACTCGTAGTAACACTGGAAGCGATGCTGATTGTCGGAGCCGTAGGAGCAACAACTGTTACATTGAAGCTATTCGTTGCCGCAGGATTCACACCATCACTCACTGCGACAGTCACCTTCGCACTACCAACAGAGTTAGCCACAAAGTCGATGTTTCCAACGACATTTGAACTTGTAACAATGAACGTTAATCCACTAATCAAGTTAGTGTTGTTAACCGTTGCACTGTAAGTAAGGTCCGTCAAAGGAGTCTCAGACGAGACAACATCCAACGTAACTGAAGCAGGCGTATTCACTTTAGTAGTCACATCAGTAATCGCACCAAGAGTTGGTGCAGCTGGAATGACAACCACCAAGTTGAAGCTTTGAGCAACAGTGCTGATACCATCACTAACCGTAATGGATACAGCAGAGTGCCCTGTCTTACCATGCACCAGCGTAAGCAGTGCTGTTATATTTGTCCCATCATTCTCAAATGCCACTTTGCTGACCAAGTTGGTGTCAACGAACGTGTTACTAATCGTGAGGTTCGTCAGGCTTGATCCAGGGGCAGTGATGTCCAGAGGAACGCGAACAAGCGAATTCGCCCTAGCAACCACATCATTTGTGAACGCTCCAAACACTGGTGCATTGTAAACAGATACAACGTGAACAGTGAAGGTTTGTGTGGATGTTCCAAATTCATCGGCAGCAACCAAGGTCACAGTGCCATCACCGAAATTATCGGAATTGGCATACTTCACCAAGTTTACAACCGCCGTGTAATTTGTGAGATTATTGTAGATCTTCACACCAGCAATCAGACTAGAAGGAGTTCCAAATCCACTCAAAGTCAATTGATTGTTAGTCGTAACGTTCGCAACAGTAAACGGAACCGTTAAGGTCACATTTTCAAGTGTGCTTTGAACGCCGATCGCAGAGATTTGTGGAGCAGCACCCGCTGTAACATCAACAACAATTTGATTGGTTACAAAGCTTGTTCCATCACTCACTACGAGTGTGATTGTGTCAACGCCTGCTGCGCTACCATCAGCAACAAACAATAGTGAACCATTGTCTTTTGCGACGCTAACATTTGCAGGAACCGTTCCTGCCACAGAGGCTGCAACTACAATATTGCTTAACGCTGTATCAACATCAGCTATACTGATCGGAATTGTCAGCGGAACATTTGCTGGAGTTGTAACAACATTAGCAAACGTGACAACTGGAGCCTGATTAACATTAGTTACAGTCAGGTTGAATGTGATTGTCTGCACTGTGTTGCTAGCATCCGTAACTGCAACAGCGATCTGTGCAACACCGTCAACATTTGTCACAGCCGAAGGCCAATTGACTGTCGGAGTGATCGACAATGACCACATCGCAGCATTTGTAGCATTACGAGTTGTCGTGATTCCCTTAGCTGTAACTAACCCAGCAGGAACTGTACTAACCACAGATGCAGTAGCAGTCAGGTTTGTTGCATTCATCAGCGGTGATGAAACAGTGAATGGGATCACAGCCGTGCTGTTTTCCACAATACCCTGATCAGCAATCGTGCTGATTTGAGGAGCGTCAGTCTCGAAGCTCAAAGCCCAACCACCAACGATATGCCCTGAATCAGGTGTATAATCGTCTTCAACATACAACTTCCATTCACCGTTCGCACTCGTGCCAACTAAGTCACTTAGGCTACCAGTGTATGGTGCCAGATCAGCAGGAGGGAGGAAGCTTGCTGAACTATGATAGTCAGCTGGTTTATAGGAACCACTTACAAGTTTAGCCTGTGGAATAACCTCACCGGCATCAGCAGCAAATGTTAGATCAACATTTGCCACACTGACACCAGCACCAGCGACCCGCATCAAAACAATCTTCTGATTAGCAGGCCCAACGAGCAGAACACCCACGTCCTGTGGATATGTGTGTTGGAATCCCAACAGTGTAGCACTTACTTTTGTAATTTTACCGACAACGTTGGAAACCTTAATCACAGATGGATAATCTGGTGTAGCTACAGCATTATCATTGATCGTGATCCCAGTCGTATTTGCAAACAGTGGCTTAGACGATGGCAACACAGTAACCGTGAAGGTATTTGTAGTTGCAAGTCCACCAATGCTATCAGCCTGCTTCACAATGACTGAAATGGTAGCGCTATCAGCTTTGACTCCAAATGGAGTGATAACCAATTGAGTCCCCACAAGCGAAATACGACTTGCTGGAATCAAATTCGGGTTAGAAGACACATATGAAACACTCAGGTTTGTTTGTGCCACGTGCACATTTGTGTAAATCAAAGTGTTTGTTCCACTCGTCATGGCAGGAATCACCATATTTGTGAGTCCAGCAATTGTTGGAGCGTATGTATTTGGAGTTACCGTGACAAAGAAGTCCTTGCGAACAACTTGATTATCACCGTTTGTAACATACATCATGACTTCAACATTTGTGCCAAAGGCATACAGAGCTGGAGTCACAGTAACATTGAAGTTTGTCAATGTTGCATCCTGAACAGAAACGACATTCGTTGAAGGAATGACGCTTTCGTCAGTTGAAACAAAGCCAATGTTAAAGCTCGGCGTTGCTGGTGAATCATCAGCAATCGAGAATGATGTCTGCACTGGAGTATTTTCCTTTGTAAGCAAGTTTGTTACTCCATTGATGCTAGGCAATGTCGTGATTGAAATACTCCAACCACCAGTGATCACACCAACATCTGATGCAGAATCATCAACAACATACAGGCTCCATGTTCCATTGCCGATTGTTCCAATCAAATCACTCAGACTTGTGGAGTATGGAGTTGCTGGTGCACTCCCTGCAAACTTATTGCCCTTCTTGTAATCCGCAGGCAGATAAGTTCCATTCGTTAACATTGTTCCGGATGGAATTGCGAACGTCGCATCGCTGGCAAATGTCAGCTGTGCATTAGTAAGCGATGAACCACCACCGCAACTACGCATAAGAACAATATTCGTTCCCGTCGGACTAACCAACAAGACTCCAACATCGGATGGATACGTGTGAGTAAAACCATTCAATGTGACTGAAACCTTGGTGACAGTTCCAAGCAGGTTGCTCGTAGTAATAGTGGAAGGATACGGTGTTGCAGGTGAATTATCGTTAATAACGATAGCATTCGTATTTCCAAACTGATGCTGACGATCAGGACGAACTGTCACAGCAAAAGTTGTTGAACTCGAGCGATTACCATCATCGGTCACAGTCAACGTAACAGCAACTGGTGTTTCCTTAGCAACACTGCCAGCAGTGATTGTAACAGTCCTGCTTGTCTTAACAGAAGGATTATCACTAATAACAATATTCTCATTCTTAATGATTCCCGTATTTGCAGAACTTGCAGAAACAGTCATCGTTGGAGCAGGCGTATTCGGACTGCTTAAGCTGATCGGGAATGTAACGGTCTTCCCACTCGTAACAGACTTGCCGCCAATGCTGGCAATTTGTGGTGGGTATTTAACATTTACAACAGTCACAACAAAATTTGAAACGACTGTATTCGTAAACGAAGTGCCTGGATCGATAACAGTGATGCTAATTGTAGATACACCGTAACTATTAGTATTAGGCATCAACTTCAGGCTTAACGCGCTCGTATTCGGAAGTTTTGAGCTAGGCAATCCAACAAGTTGATTGTTTGTACTTCCAACAAATACAACATTAGTATCAGCAATCACACTCTGATCACTGGATGTGGCAATCACGGTCAGATCAGCCAATGCAGTGTCGACGTCAGCAACTTGAAGATCAACAACCAGCGGATCTTTAGAATTCTCGTCCATGCTCAGTGCTTGCAGGCGGCTAATTGTTGGAGGAATGTTGGTTCCCTCAACTTTAACAATTACATTTGTTGTAACACTTGCACCATCGGAAGGACGAGTAACAGTGAATGGAATTGTGAAATTTCCGCTCACTAATAACTGGGGTGTAAATGTAGCGATGTAATTTGAGCTGCCAGTTGGCACGTTTGTGAGAGTAACATCAATTGAAGCACTCTTATTGGCACTAACAACCAAGTTTGAGTAGATTCCAGTTGTGTCATTGATACTGAAGTTCAATGTCGCGGAACTTAGAGAACTTGTATTCTCTGCAATAGTCACAACATTTGTATCCAATTTGATCGTTGGAGTTGTGGCAATCGATAACAACCATCCATCCGTTACAGCTCCAGCCTCACCTGTGGTGCTATCATAGAAATACAATGTCCATGTTCCATTTGGATTTCCACCAGCAAAGTTGGTTAAGCTCGAGCCATAGTTTGCGGTTGGAGCAGGAGCTGGCAACGTGCGTTTTGTAACATAGGCAGTCTGATTAGTTCCAGAAACCAGTGTTCCATCAATTGTCAATGGAGCTCCATTGGTCGCGAACATAAGGCGAAGACCGCTTACCGCAGTTGAGCCACCAACACCTGACAAGAGCATTACGTTTGTGTCAGGACCGACCAGTAATGCATCTAGGTGTGAAGGATAAGCATGAGCAAACCCTTGCAAAGTAACTGTCACATTGTAGATCTTTCCAACAAGTCCAGTAACAGTTATTGAGGAGGATGCTAGCGTATTTGTTAACGCAATGGAATTTGTGTTGCCAAATACAGTTTCAGCAGCAGGAACAACATTAAATGTGAACTGTGTCGTTGTTCCGCTATTTGTGGTCTGCTCATCATAAGCATAGATGCTAATCACAGAGCTACCCGTAGTTACGCCAAGCGGAGTTAACTGCACCGTAGCGTTACCACTCTTATCCGGTTGTGAATAAACAATGTTTGCATTAGGAACCAAACTCTGGTTTCCAGAAGTGATTCTGAGGTAAACTTTTTCCGGTGTGACTTCAAGGCTGTGAACCGAGAAGGAATACACTGGGCTTTGGTTACCAGCAACAATGCTCTGATTTGTAATTCCATCGACCCAAGGAGCCTGATAAACGTGTTGCACGTTCAGAGTCAGGGTATTGGTGCTGAAATTCAATCCATCGCTAACAATCAAGTTAAGTTGATTTGTTCCATATTGATTGGCTGCAGGTGTAACCTTTACACTGAATGTACCAGTTGCACCAGCCGCAATCGAGCTTCCACTAACAACGATATTTGTTGCAGGGATCAAGTACTTGTTATCTCCACTTGTGGTAACCCAGATTCGGGTATCACCACTTGCATTGGTAATACCAATGGCTGAATCAGGATCAGTGATCGAGTAATTGATAGTGGCAGATCCGTTTTGCAAAACTGTCACAGCATTAGTAGCCGTACTTATTCTTGGGGCCTGATTGGCGTATTTCACAGTCAGATTAAAACTGTTTGTGAATGAAGCACCATTATAGGAGGCAACCAAAGTAATTTTGCTAGTTCCGTCATAGTTTGTAATAGTTGTCGCAGACGGTTGATCTTTTCCAAGGGTAATGAACAATTGATTTCCATTGGTCCTAGCCACAACTAAGCTGGAAAGCAAATTCGCTGGATCATCGTTACTATGACTTGCTGTCACTGTAACATTGGTAGGATCCACTGTTTGATCAAGAACTTTGAACGAAACAGCCAACGGCTGATCATTTTCTGTCATTGTAATGTCAGCCAATGGAGCGATTTCAGGTCCAGTGGTCATGAGTAACATCCAGCTTCCGATCGAACCACCTTGTGGGTAGACATCATCCACAACATACAACTTCCAATCTCCATTTGGATTGATTCCATTGAAACTGCTAAGCGTCGTTGTGTAATTTCCACTAGTTGGATTACCAGTAGAATCCTGCGGCATATCGAGGCTTCCAGCATTAAAGTTTGAGGGCTTATAGACCGCGTTATTCGTTAACGCGCTGCCAGAGGGTGGAACTGTTCCGTTATCGTCAAATGTGAAACGGATATTATCAACAGATATTCCAGCTCCCGCACGAGCCATCAATACAACTTTCTTTGTATTATCTGGCGAGACGAGCACCATCTTAATATCTGAGGGCCAGATATGTGAAAAGCCGTCAACAATCACACGAATACCAGTAACCAACCCATTTATGTTACTCACAGTAATCGCTGATGGATACGGAGTGGAAGCGCCTTTAAGGTGATCATCATCGGGACCAGGAGGAATGATAATTTCATTCGTCTGGGCATAAGCGATAATTGGTGTAAAGACAGCATCAAAGCTTGTAGAGGTTTTCTTCCCCAAGCCATTTGAAATGTTGAGAGTTATTGTTGCTTTACCGGTTAATACTCCTACAGGCAGGACGCTGATCCCAAAATAATTCGTTCCATTAATCGTTTGGGTTGTGTAGGTAATATTCGCATTTGGAACCAAGTCGGTGTTTCCAGAGACTGGTGTCAATGTAACAGCTGATCCTTGTGGATCCCAGACAGAGAATGCAAGCGGCCCAACCAAGGTTGACGCTGCGTTGGTCTGATTCGCTACCGTTGACAAGACTGGCGCTTGATCAACATGGTTAACAATAAAGTTAAACCAATTTGTTGAGGAATTAACACCATCCGTTGCAATCACAGTAACCAACTGAGTAACAGATCCGGAAATTGCCGGAATATAAGGAACAGGTGTAATTGTCAGAAGTCGTGTTGCACTATCACCGCTAACTGTAAGCGACTTGATGATCGAAGAACTTGTAGGTGTGGCTGTAACAACAACGTTTGTTGAAAGTTGAGCATCACCCACTGTTACTTTAACTGTCTTAGTGACATTTTCATCTGTGGCTTGATCGCCAGGAGCAACCACATATGGAGCAGTCTTGATCTTCAGCTGCCAACCATTGGCAATAACACCACCTTTACCGGTGCCGTCATCATATACAAACAATTTCCAATCACCACTAGCTTGAACACCGTTCAGTGCTGCGAAATTTGTATTGTATGGACCAGCCGGAGCATTAGTCGGGAAAACGACATTTTCATTATAAATAGATGGCAGGTATGAGCCAGAGACAATTTGGCCATCTTTTGGCAACACATTTGTCGCACTGCTACTGAACACCAAAGTTGCATTGGTAACAGGATTTAGAGCTCCTGCATGTTCTAACAACAGGATGTTTGTTCCGTGTGGGCTAACCAACAAAACATTGATATTTGTCGGACGAGGATGTGTAAAGTCAAACAAAGTGACCTGAACATCAGAAATAAGACCAGTCATTCCTGTAACTGTATTTACTGATGGATATGGACTTGCAATCGATGCTGTAGCTCCATTACCAGTCAACGTAATTTGGCTAGATGAGGTAAACAAAGCACCATCTGCGTCCTGAAGGACAAGCAGGAAGGATGTTTTGGCAGTTCCTCCGAGACTATCTGTAACTCCAAGAGTGATTGTTGGATAGTCAGATGAACTTGCAGCAGCAATTGGATAAAGTGTGATTGTGTAATCATTGCCAGTGTTTTGGAGAACAATATTCTCGTTTGGCAAAACTTTTGTATTGCTCGAAGATGCAACAACGGTCAGTGCTTGACTAGGCAGATCTGCATCAGCAACTGAGAATGGGATGGGCCCAATAATTTCGCCTGCACGAGCAACTTGCTTTTGAATGGTTGTAATCGTCGGGTTGTGATTCACAAAACTCACAGTCAGTTTAAACTGGGCTGTTGTTTTGAATCCCGAGTTGTCAGTTGCAGTAACGGCAACTGTAGTATTACCATATTTAAGTGGTTTCCCTGTAATGGACAAAACGGCCTTGCCTCCATTATTTGAAACATTAACGTCAACAAGTGTAGGATCTGCTGCAACGGCAGTAATATTTGTAACCGTGCCATCCATATCACCAACCTGGAAGTTGATAGTTAATGTGCTTTCTTCCGCCATGGTTTGATCGGCAATGGCACTAATAGTTGGTGCTGCTGTCAGGTGTAAAGCCCAACCACCACTGACCACATTTGTTTCTTGTGTGACAGTGTTTGTTGCAAGCAGGGACCAACTCCCGTTCGGATTGCTTCCAATCAGAGCATTGAGTGCTGTTGTATGAACCAAGCAATTTGTAATACTTGAGCTTGTCGGAATAGTTTCGTTCTTTGTTGGATCGGCCTGGAAAACAACTTCAGAGATTGCCGCGGCATTTCCAGCAACATTAATACCACTCGTTAACACGATGGGTGCCACATTTGTATCTGGGCTAGTTAAAATCAGACTAACGTTGTCTGACACAAAACTTGTCAACGCAGAAAACGAAACATAGACAGTTGAACCAACTGTGCCTACGAAGTCAGAAACTGTAATCTTTGATGTTGTTCCTGAATTGCCAATTTGAATTGGATTGCTGTTTGCATAAACCATGTGGTCCGTTGCATTGACGGTCACTTTCAAAGTGGTAGATGCAGTTGCATTTGTTGCTCCACCGTCAGAAACAGTAATTGTCAAATTGGCTGTGCCTGTCACACTTCCTTTAGGAACCACTGTAAAGTTTGTTCCACTGAAGAAGACTCCCGAAGGATCAACCACGTTGGTATTGTCAGATGTCGCACTAAAGGTGAGTGCACTGACTGGGCTTTCAGGATCTGAAACGATCGCGCTAACGATTGGCGATGTCCAAGTTTGGACAGTCGAAATCGAATTTGTTGACAACGCAATGGATGGAGCTTGATTCACATGAACAACCTCAAGTGTGAAGACGTTGGTCACGCGCACCATTCCATCATCAACAACCAAGGCCACTGTGTTTGTTCCAAACGCATTAAAGTTTGGTTTAATTGTCAGTGTTCCGTTTGTTCCAGTAATGCTTCCGGAGAAATTCGTAGACAGAGTGGCATCGGTCGGATAAGCACTCACAGTCAACGTTGCGGTTGGATTACTGTCAAATACAAGGAACGGCAATGTTGTGGATCCATTTTCATACGCCGTTACTGTATTTGTCACAAGTTTGACAATTGGCGTAGTCCACAGGTTAAGGCTCCATGAGCCAATCGAACCTGTATATACCGGTGAATTGTCTTGAACATACAGTTTCCAATCTCCGACTGGAATTGTCTTGGCAAAGACAGACAACGCACTTCCATACGGATAAGCCGGAGCTGTTCCCAAGAAGCTGTCATTGTCGGTGTTGAAGGAAGTTGGTTTGTATAGGGAGCCAGTGATGAGGCCTTGTTGAAGGCTCGGAAGCGATGAGCTCGCACTATCCGAGAAAGTAATATTTCCACTCACGAGGCCGCTACCTGCGTTGTACATCAGAACGACGTTTTCCCCCTTAGGGCCAACCAGCAGCACTCCCAAATCAGATGAATAGTCATGCTTAAGGCTGTTTAACGTCACGGTCACTTTTTCGATTGTACCAACCACATTTGTGGGGATGGTCAAGACAGACGGAGTCGCTGCACTATCGTCTGGAATGGTGATCGCTGTTGGTTGGGTTGTGGTAAGTTGTCCAAACACAGATGACGCCATTACAGTCACTAATGAGGCGAGGCATCCTAATCCTCGCAAACGAAAACGTCTGGGTATTTTTGAGTATTTCTTCATGTTCTGTATTCCGTTGTGAGTATCAGGTACAACACTCGTAGCAGCCGTGCTTTTTTGCGACGTACAACCACAAGATCAAACTAGACCTTAAATCAACTTGGTCTATTTATGCGGCAAGCGCACTCTTTATCAATGGTATTTAATTGTCTAAATGCGACATAATTGTCTGTGCGCGACATAATTGTTAAAAAGCGACATATTTCCTTGAATTGCATTAGTTTTTGAAGTTATTCACAAGGGAGCAATTTCAGCTGGGGGAATTTGCTTCTTCTTATTTAAATTTAATTCAACTTTTCTTAATTTTTTGTTGCATTTAGTTGAATTGCTGGCATAAAGGAAAATAAATTGAGTTTCAGGTAACAGATCAAATCAACTACGACCGAGTTCGTGTAAACTCAACTTAATCAACTTTAGTTTAGTTTGTAGCGTTAGTATTGCAGTAGAGAAGTTCTTTTATGGCAACGTCAACAGAAGTTGGTGTTCAGGGGAGTTTTACGCAGACGGGGTATGACCTCCTCACGATGCGTGATTGGGAGAGGTTAGCCAGAGAAGCAGAGTTTAAGTCGAGTAAAATGGCTTCGCTTTGTTTAATTTCTGAGCGTCAGTTGCAACGTTTGTTTAAAAAGAAGATCAAAAGAACTCCTAGTGAGTGGTTACGGCAGCTTCAGTGTCGGCTGGCGAGGGATCTTATTTGCAAAGGTTATTCAAATAAGGCCGCGGCGGCAGAATTGAAGTTTGCTAGTACGGCGCATTTTTGTAGAGTTTTTAAGAATTGTTTTGGGGCTTCTCCGCAAATTTTTGCGGAGACGCAGCGAGCTTCTTCTGCAGCTTGCAAGTTAACCCAAAGTAGTTGGGAAGTTCTACGAAAGTCCGGATAGTGTATTAGGATACATGTACAAGCCCTGAATGGGCGAAGATTATTGTATTTAGCGTAAGCTTTTGTCAGCGATTGTTGCTGGCGCAAGCTTATTTTTGTTTTGTCGGTATTTGCAGCTTTGTCATGTTAGTTGGTCTAGCTCCACATTTTGCATTATGTAAGCTTTATGTGCGAGAGCTGCAATAGTAGGTGGAGGAAGGAGATTCAGGCCATTATCAAAGAGGTTCCATGTTTCTTTCTGGCTTCCTGTTTTTGATGTGGGACAGAGGTTTTACAAAAAATATATAGTTAATATATATTTTTACCCCCCTACTCGGATTTTTGATACTTTTCTCAAATAAAGAGGGTCTGTGTGCCCCTCATTTTCCAACACCAACTTCCGTCAGCAAGGACTTCACGCCATCCCAACAAATCCCAACTCCAATACATAACATTATGAAGGCAGAAAGCCTCAAAACCACCAACATTCCAGTGCGGCCAATGCGTTGACTGGCAGGCTCTGCATAGAGATACGTGATTAAAATCAAAAGAGCGATGATCCCTGCCCCCAAAATTGCAGCAAGAAGTTGTATCACCATGTGTTCGACTGTATGAGAATGATTTGCTCCAACGGTAATTGCGACCGAAATCACTCCAGCATCAATTGTTACAGGCATTGTTAACGGAGAAAACGCGCGGCCCAAAGCAACATTTCTGGGGCGGTTATTTTTGTCTTTTTCATCAACTGGACTTGAATCATCACTCAACAGCTTCCAGCTTAAAGCGCACACCACAGCCCCTCCCGCGACCTGCACCAATGGGATTGACAGTCCAAACAGTCGCAATACAAAAGATCCAAGCAGCATGGCTCCCAACATGAGCCCAAAAGAATAGAGGGCAATACGCTTTGCCAATTCAGCCCGCGTGGAATGATCATATCCAGCCGTCATCGCCAGAAAGATCGGGGCATCTCCAAGCGGATTAACAACCGGTAGCAAAGCCCCAACTATTAATAGGACTGCACCCACAAGCTGAATTAAATCATAATACCACATATCGCATTTCGTGTTTTCCCGGAACAATCCTCAATTATTTTTTATTCAGGACACTCAGTTCTTCTGCTGAACACCCTATTTAATTTTCTATAAAAAATCATCCTCGATCCAAAAAAATAATATTCCATTCTTTTTTCTGGAATCAATTGTCTCTTACAAAAATTCCAGTGATGTGTGGCTGCCCTTCCTCCTTCCGCAAAAGAAATAACAATAAAATCGTCGGTTTGATTAAATGGCCAGCAATATCATTTTTCCCATCTATATACATTAATTGTTGATGGCTCATTGCATCACACACACCATGTTCAATAATCTCACTTGTCATCAATCCCCTTCCCTCTTTCCTGTTCACCAGATTCATGACAATCAATAACTCTAGATATATATTCGAAATACAAACAACTCATTGGCAAAGAAGATAAAGAAATTAGAAAATGAACCAATGAATAGGATTAAAGTCATCCCACCAGCCCAGAGAATTTACCGCAGTGATTTACAACGTGAATGCTCCGGCATGAGTACCGGAATAATCGCCGTCTACTCGACCAACAGCACAAGGCCAAAAAAGTCAATGCCTTCGCCCCCGGTCGAAGTGCACGTTGAAAAAAATCAGGAACTAAGTAAAATCCTATAAACTATGTAACAAACATTGTAACAACTGTTACACGGCCAAGTCCTTACACTCACACGCGGCAGTGGTAAATTTAATACGTTTTTTACAATTCCTGTTTTACATAAAGTGGAATTCTAACTATATATTTTCCAACACTACTGTCCGGTTTAAATTGTTGTAACATTGATATTCCTGCGGTATTTCAAGGGTGAAATGGGGATCGTGAGTTTTTTCGATTTCATTTTGAAAGGCATCTTCTCCAAGTTCCTTACCATTTTTG